>ERZ767114.517-NODE-517-length-20544-cov-3.167587_pt1 | contig 20544 bp, 17 predicted proteins | sample MGYA00374952_ERZ767114 | MGnify/ENA primary metagenome ERZ767114 (study PRJEB28939, sample SAMN06267156) | marine metagenome | isolation source: Columbia River Estuary | place: USA:Columbia River Estuary, USA | collected 2012-05-05 ...
GGGGAACCGGTGCCATACTCGTCAAACCCTACGATGACTGGCGCACCATTGCGGGTCAGGGTACCTGCGGGGTAGAAGCGCACCGGCAGACCCGAGGCGCTATTGATAGCGCCATAATCTGCACTGGGGGCGGTGGTTTGATCGCGGGCATCGGCGCTTACTTGAAAGCCCAACGTGGCGATACGACACTCTACAGTGCGGAACCCGAGGGATGGGATGACCACCGATTGTCCTTTGTGCACCGCCGTGCTGTGGCCGCCCCGGCCACTGGATCTAGCTGGTGCGACGGCCTGCTCGCCATGGCACCGGGCGAGGTGACCTTGCCAATCAATTTGCAACATAACGTCACAGGTTTGTGTGCTTCAGATCTGGCCATTGCCAATGCGATGCGCCTGATATGGGACAATTTTGGTATCGCACTCGAACCCAGTGGGGCCGTTGCCCTCGCCTGCCTTATGGGATCGCCGTCTTCATTTTCGGGGCAGCGGGTGCTGGTGACACTGACGGGCGGCAACGTCGACAGCGCCACTTTTGAATCAGCGCTGACGCTAGCTGGGCAGACCGCTCAGCCAGATCATTAATGTTGCGAGTACCACGCAAATGACACCGGTTGCTGCAATAGCGTCCGCCACGCCGTCTTCCATATTGCTTTTAGACATATTTCTTTGAATCCTGCTGTGCGCCAGTCAGACTGGACGACGATAAAAGTAAAGGTGCTGACTGCCAACGATCACTCAACTGGCAGCGAACCGAAGGCGCGCATTGTACCGATTATCCGATCCCCTTCAAACGCGTTGTTTGCTCTTAACGATCATTATTTTGTCCGCTGGATATGCAACAATACTCGCTCTTAGCGCCGGTGGCCCTTGGGACTCACTGCCAGTGACAACACTTTCCTCGGCGCGGTTTATTCACAGGCAGCGACATTGGATGACTAGGTGATGGACACGGGAATTACCTTTACCTTTGCGGCGATTTTTTTGGGAGCCGCTGTTTTATCCTCCTTAGCGCTCTATGCGCGTCAGCCGATCATCATTGCCTATATCGCTTTGGGCATGGCGCTAGGGCCCCATGGCTTTGGCTTGGTGACTGATATGGCGTTGGTATCGGGCGCTGGGCACGTGGGTATTATTCTGCTGCTATTTTTACTCGGGCTCGATATGAAGCCCGTGGCGCTGTGGAATAGCCTCCGACAATCGACCCTCGTTGCCCTGTTGAGCACTGCGCTGTTTGCCGTCACCGGTTTTGGTGTCAGTCGGTTATTTGGGTTTGGTACGCAGGATGCTGTGCTGATTGGCGCAGCATTGATTTTCTCTTCGACGATCATTGGCATCAAATTGCTACCAACGACAGTCTTGCATCACCGTCACCTTGGGGAGCTAATGATTGCGTTGCTATTGTTTCAAGATTTGATGGCCATCATTGTACTGGTGCTGATGGAGAGCACGGGGACAGACAACACCTCATGGCGGGCACTACTTGCCCCTCTGTTGACGCTGCCACTCTTAGGTTTTATTAGCTGGCTAAGTGTTAAAACGGTCTTGCTGGCGCTGATCAAGCGATTTGATCGCTATCATGAATATATCTTTCTGCTCTCTATTGGCTGGTGCTTAGGCATGGCGGAGCTCGCTATTTGGCTTGGCCTGTCGGCCGAGATCGGTGCCTTCATAGCGGGCATTAGTATTGCCAGTAGCCCTATTGCGCAATACATCGCCATCAGCCTGAAGCCTCTGCGGGACTTTTTTTTGGTGGTGTTCTTCTTCTCCGTGGGCAGCGGCTTGGATATGCAATTACTCCCCGCGATCGCCCTCCCCGCCGCCGCCATTGCGACCATCCTGCTGGTGCTGAAGCCGATCGTTTTCCAGTTCTTGGTAAAGGGTATTTGCGAGGAGCCCAAGCTGGCCTGGAACTTGGGCCTAAGATTGGGTCAATGCAGTGAATTTGCGCTATTAATCGCGTTTTTAGGAGTGTCTAAGGGGCTCCTGGGAGACGCCGCAGCGACATTGATTCAAGCGGTCACCATTATCACGCTACTGGTGTCATCGTATTTGGTGGTGCTTACGCTGCCCAACCCCATTGCCCTTAAGGCAGATTTGAGAAAGGACTGAACACTGTCCGGGCCAGCCTGAATCAAGGCTATGCGCTGAGCGGGCGCTGAGGCAACGGCTCAAACCCAGCAACTGACTAGCATTCGAATGGAGAAGAAAAAAACAGTGCAGTGCGGCGATACGAAAGTGCCTGCAGGACCCATCCAGCGGGACCTGCAGGCGTCATACGCTAAATCGCAGCTTCTAGCTCTGGGAGCGCCTCGAAGAGATCGGCGACCAGGCCGTAGTCTGCCACTTGAAAAATCGGCGCGTCTTCGTCCTTATTGATCGCCACGATGACTTTGCTGTCTTTCATGCCGGCGAGGTGTTGAATCGCCCCTGAGATACCGACGGCAATGTACAGGTCTGGCGCAACAATCTTGCCAGTCTGCCCCACCTGGTAGTCATTAGGAACAAACCCCGCGTCCACCGCTGCACGCGATGCGCCAATGGCAGCGTTAAGCTTATCGGCAATGCCCTCTAGCAGACTGAAATTGTCACCATTTTGCATACCACGACCGCCGGAAATGACGACAGAGGCCGAGGTCAATTCAGGCCGATCAGAGACGGCCACTTCTTCGCGGATGAAACGAGAGACACCAGCATCATGAACTGCTGCACAAGCTTCGACCGTTGCGTTACCGCCCTCAGCAGGCCCTGCATCAAACGCTGTCGTCCTCACAGTAATCACCTTTTTAGGGTCTGAAGACTGAACGGTTGCGATGACGTTCCCCGCATAGATGGGCCGCTTAAAAGTGTCCGCGCCCTCAACGGTAATAATATCTGAGATTTGTCCAACATCGAGCAAGGCAGCCACACGTGGCATGATGTTTTTACCGTTGGGGGTAGAGGCGGCCAATATGTTGTCGTAGCCCCCACCCAGCTCAGCAATCAACAGGCTCACGTTCTCTGCCAATTGATGCTCATAGGCGGCGTTGTCTGCACACACTACCTTGTTAACACCTGGCAGTTGGGCAGCCGCTGCCGCTGCGGCGTCGCAGGCCGCTCCCGCTACCACTATGTCGATTTCCCCGCCCATTGCCTGCGCTGCCGCTACTGCGTTTAACGTCGCCGCTTTGAGGGAGGCATTATCGTGTTCTGCAACCACTAATGTTTTCATCAGATCACCTTCGCTTCGTTTCTTAGCTTATCAACCAATTGGCCCACGTCTTCCACTTTGATACCGGCCGCCCGCTCTGGTGGTGGCGTGACACCCAGTTGCGACACATGCGTCCCGACAGAGACCGACAGTTGCTCGGGCGTGAGCGTATCCAGCGGCTTCTTCTTCGCCTTCATAATATTCGGTAGTGACGCATAGCGCGGCTCATTCAGACGCAAATCGGTTGTGATGATGGCGGGAAGTGTGAGTGAGAGCGTTTGTAGCCCGCCGTCAACCTCTCGAACGACTTCGACAGCGCCATCAGCAATGCTAATTGCCGAGGCAAACGTTCCCTGCCCCATACCGGTCAGCGCACCGAGCATCTGTCCCGTTTGGTTGTTATCGCCGTCGATGGACTGCTTGCCCATAATGACCAGATCAGGCGACTCCTGTGCGACCACCCCTTTCAACAGCTTGGCGATGGTGAGCGGCTCAGCTTTCCCTTCTACCTCAACATGCACGCCTCGGTCTGCACCCAAGGCAAGCGCCGTGCGAATTTGCTCTTGGCAATTGGCCTCACCCACTGATACCGCCACGATCTCGGTCACAGTACCGGCTTCTTTGAGTCGAACGGCTTCCTCGACGGCAATTTCGCAAAAGGGATTTATGGCCATTTTGACGTTATTCAGGTCCACGTCAGATCCATCGGCTTTTGCCCGGACTTTGACGTTGTAATCAACCACGCGTTTTACGGCGACCAATGCTTTCATGGTGTCTCCAGATTGAGTTGGGAACTGCATTCAGGTGTTCTGATTAGCCCGTACCCGCTTTTTCGACGATCTTCCTTTCAGCGCAGAGTAAACTCGCTGAACATCCTCGTTGAAACCTGCGTATACGCCCCGCTTAGTGTATCATGCCGCCCGTTGCGAAAGCACCTGAGTAGCTGGAATTTTAACGCATTTCAGTGATAGCGGGGATAAACCGTGAACATCTAAATTCAGCATTGGGGGTGATGTGTGGAAAGAGAATCCATGGAATTTGACGTCGTCGTCGTTGGAGCGGGCCCTGCCGGTCTCAGCGCGGCGATTCGTATCATGCAGCTCGCAGAATCGGAGGGGCGTGAAACGACCGTCTGCGTCGTCGAGAAAGGCTCCGAAGTGGGGGCACACATTCTGTCTGGTGCCGTGCTGGAGCCCAGAGCACTTGACGAGCTATTTCCCGACTGGAAAGAGCGCGGCGCGCCACTCAATACGCCAGTCGCCGGTGACACCTTTTACTTTTACACCAGCGATAAGGGCGCCATTAAGCTGCCGGGCTTCGCTATCCCCAAACCCACACACAATGATGGTAACTACATCGTCTCAATGGGTAATGTCTGTCGCTGGCTAGCCGAGCAAGCCGAGTCCCTAGGCGTCGAGGTGTATCCCGGATTCTCCGCCGCCGAGGTCCTCTTCAACGAGGACGGTGCCGTCAAGGGTATCGCTACCGGAGAAATGGGGGTCGGTGCCGATGGGCAGCACAAAGACAGTTATGTCCCCAGTATGGAACTGCACGCGACGTACACGTTATTTGCTGAAGGCTGCCGGGGTCACCTGGGCAAGCAATTAATCGCGCATTATGGCCTAGACAACGACAAAGACCCCCAGCATTACGGTATCGGGATTAAAGAAGTCTGGAAGATCGACCCAGCAAAACATCAAGAAGGTCTTGTCGTGCATGGGATTGGCTGGCCTCTCTCTGAGTCAGGCTCAAGCGGTGGTGCTTTCTTGTATCACGCAGAAAACAGTGAAGTGTACTTGGGGCTGATTGCCGATTTGAATTACCGCAACCCCTACCTGAGTCCATTCGAAGAATTTCAACGTTGGAAGACGCACCCAAAAACACGTGAAGTACTCGAGGGCGGAGAGCGTATTGCCTATGGCGCAAGAGCGTTGGCAAAAGGCGGCAAGAATTCGCTGCCTGACATGGCCTTTCCGGGTGGCGTCCTGATTGGCTGTGACGCCGGCACGCTCAATAGTGTCAAAATCAAAGGCAATCACACCGCGATGAAAAGCGGGATGTTGGCAGCCGAGAGCATTATGGCCGCCTTACAAGCTGATGGGGCTGCCCCTGCGCGCTTAGAAGACTTTAGCGCGCGTATTAACGATTCTTGGCTTGGCAAAGAATTGCATAGTTCACGCAACTTTTCAGGATTCATGCATAAGTTTGGCACCTTGCTGGGCGCCGCGATGGTGTGGATTGATCAGAATATTTTTTCGGGACGACTTCCCTTTACATTACATGACACGAAGCCCGATTACGCGTGCCTCGACGAGGCGGCCCAGTCCAAAAAGATTGACTATCCCAAACCCGATAACAAGTTGACCTTCGATCGTCTTTCTTCGGTCTTCTTGTCCAATACCAATCATGAGGAGGATCAGCCATGCCATCTGACGCTGGGCGATCCGAGTATTCCAATTGCCGTTAACTTTCCCAAATACGCTGAGCCCGCTCAGCGTTACTGCCCAGCGGGCGTCTACGAAATCGTGGAAGAACCAGCCGGACCCCGGTTTCAGATCAATGCCCAGAACTGTGTGCATTGCAAAACCTGCGACATCAAAGATCCCTCCCAAAATATCAACTGGGTGAGTCCAGAAGGCTTCGGCGGTCCAACTTATCCTAATATGTAGGCTAGCCCTGCACTCCTAGGCCAGAGAAAAGCGGGCACCGGCACTCTCGATACAGTGTGTCGTGTCCGCAAGCTCAGCGAGGCGATACCAAGCGGGTCGCGAGCACAGCGCTGAGAGCCCGTGGGGCAGCGTGACATACGCAGCACCGTTGGCTCTAGGCTCCAAGCGCAGTGGGTGTTGATCAGACACGACGAACCGGCCCCCAGCGTTCAACACTGCAATGAGTTCTGATTCTCCGTCACTGACCCTTTGCTCGAAATCGTTAATGATTAAGGGGTGTAGCGCTACGGCCACGCGGCATTTTTCGACCGGCGTCACCAGAAAATAATCGCCATCCTCTTCGCGTCTCAGTATTCCTGCAAACAGCTGCCACAATTCTGCTCGCTTGATCGGCATTCCTTCGTGATACCACGTGCCATCAGCACGAATGGCCATGTCAATATCGCCGCAGTAATCCGGGTTCCAAAGATGAAGTGGTGCCGGGTGCCGGCCGTTAATGGACGCCATCTGAGTGCTGCGCGCAGTAGCATGGTGTCGGTCTGGCACGCTGCCTAGCAGGTTTTGCAGTTTGCTCGCGTCGGTATCCGATGGCTGCTCCGCCATAAGTCTTTCCTCATTGTGCCCGCTGATTTGCGTCAGCGGAGAACAATATCCGACTCATTGCGCTGAAACAGCATGAATTCGCTAAAACTCACCTGCTGTTGCTCGGTAGCCCGACGGTTAGTCAGTTGGTCACGCTCGCCGATTGACAGCCCGTTAACGCTACCCGGCGAAACGCGTGCCAGCTGGACTACCGCATATCCCTCGCCCGGAATTGACACCGTGCGCAACTCGGAGGTCTCTCCTGCTGTCATGTTAAACGCCGCATCTAATACTGAACGGGGTAACTGGCTTACCAAACGGGTCGCGGCTAATTCGACTCGCCACTCTAGATCGAGGGTTTGCGCAACCTCTTCTAGCGTCTCGCCACTCTCAAGCGCGTTTTGTGCTGTGGTCTGAATCATAGAAAGCGCCGCGGTCTGCAGCTGTGAACGGAGCAGTTCGATCACCTCAGTTTCGACCTCGCGAAACGGAGCGGTTTGGGGAGGACGCACCTCATGCACTCGCACCACCACAAAGCGTCGCTCCGCTAACTCCAGTACATCACTGTTGTTACCGTCAATTTTGACATCTTCAGCAAACGCCGCCGCTCGCAATCGCGCGTCAGAAAAAACCCCCTGCCCCGCCGCAACGGTGAACGCGTCAGAACGCAAAACCGACACACCCAGTGCGTCAGCGGGCCCGCTGAGGTCCGCCGCATTGAACGCGGCATCGCGCAATTCCTCAACGGCAACCAGCAGCGTCCTTTCCGCTTCCGCGGCCTCAATGGAGGCGCGTAGTTCATCTTTCACCGTTTCATAACTTACGGAATTGCCGTCAATCCGCTCTTCAAGTCGAATGATATGCGTCCCCGCATCCGTCTCTACCGGCGCGGAAATGTCACCGGGCAACATCAGTTCCGCAATGGCTTCTTCCATTGCCTCTGGAAACGTGGCGCCATCTGTAAATCCGAGCTCTCCGCCCAGCGCCGCCGAGCCAAGGTCGTCCGATAGTGCCGCAGCAACATCAGCAAAATCGACTCCGTCATTTAACTGGGTAGTCACTGTTGAGAGTCGATTGGCAAACGCCTGATCCGTCTCCTCTCCGTCCTGCATGAGCAAGATGTGTGAGACTCTGGTTTGCTCTGAAACCTGATATTCGTCTTTAACAGCTTCATACTGTTCTCGCACCAAGGCATCATCCACGACGACCTCAAAATCCGCCGGTTTCAGCTCAATGTAATCGACAATCAATTGCTCTTGAGTGAAAAACAGTGACTCGTTATCAGCGTAAAAAGCTCGCAATGCATCGTCTGACAGTGCGTCGTCCTTTAACAGTGAATTGTCTGGCACTACCAAAAATCGCACATCCCGTTCTTCTGCCATGACATTGGCTGCTGCGGTGAGTTCAGTCGCGGTGACAAACTCCGACTCACTGATCGCCGACTGCAGCTGAGCAAGCACGATATCGTCCGCTTGCGCGCGCCGAAATCGCTCGAGGGTGTAGCCGGCGTTGGCTAGAACACTCTTATAAGCGTCGGGGGAGAACTCGCCATCGAATTGAAAAGCCTCAATTGAGGTGATTGACTGGCTCACTTGAGCGCCTGAGGCAACCAGCTGAAGTGCAGCCGTCTTCTGCAGCAATAATGCCCGCTGCACCAATGAATCCAGTGCCCGTGGCCGTAAGCGCTCGTCGTCGAGCAGCGCTGGATCAATGTCCTCACCGAGGATACTGATCAATTGTCGTTTTTGCTGGGTAATCGCTTCTTGCAGGGCGAAAGGCGTGATTTCCTCGCCGTTAACCTCTGCGACCGATGTACCCGCCCCGCTGGGTAGGAGTGTCTCCAAGCCGAAAGCGGCGAAGGACAACACGATGAGACCAATAATCACTTTGGCCGCCGTACTCTGCGTGCTTTGGCGCATTGTTTGAAGCATGGTGTGCTAACTCTGTAGTGTCGGTCTCCGCTTACCTTCCAACAAGTTGGTAACAGCGTTTATCTGCGAAGCGCTGTTCTTTTGCCGGCTGGCAATACGGGAATCAATATATAAAGAAGGCGCACTATGGCGCCTTCCAAGAACCGCCACCCAATGGATGGCGAAGCAAACGGTGTTACTTGTTAACCGCGTCCTTTAGGGCTTTCCCCGCCTTGAACCCTGGCGTGTTCGAGGCTGCGATCTGGATCGTTTCACCTGTTCTGGGGTTGCGTCCCTGACGGGCTGCTCGCGCCTTCACAGCAAAGGTACCAAATCCTACCAGCGATACACTACCGCCTTTAGCGAGTGCTCCTGTAATCGCTCCAATAGCCGCATCGAGTGCTCGGCCTGCAGAGGCTTTCGAAAGATCCGCGTCAGCGGCGATGGCATCAATCAATTCATTCTTGTTCACGTTATTACCCCTCGAGTATTTTGAGCTTAAGCTTCAGTGGCACATTTAACAGAGCCAGCCTATAGCCTACTCCTCCGCGCCCCCACCGGTCAACGCACTAAACGTTGTAAATCAATGGGGTCTAGGCCGTTTTGGGGCGGTTTTATCCGCCTCGCTATCCTCACCCTGCGCAACTGAGGCCATGCCCTCTAGGTAAGCATCATCATCGAGTGACTCAGGCAAGCGCTCCAGTGCGATCGACAGTACCTCGTCGATCCATTTTACCGGCCGGATAACCACATTCTCCTTGATGTTGTCGGGCACCTCTTGCAAGTCTCGCTCATTTTCGTGGGGGATGATCACGGTCTCAATACCACCCCGTTTAGCGGCCAATAACTTTTCTTTGAGCCCGCCAATCGGCAGCACCTCACCTCTGAGCGTAATCTCTCCGGTCATCGCGACGTCAGAGCGCACGGGGATATCAGTAAAGCTGCTGACCAGCGCCGTGCACATCGCAATACCCGCGCTGGGGCCATCCTTCGGTGTTGCGCCCTCTGGAACATGGATGTGCATATCCCGGGAATCGTGAAGCTTGGCCGCAATCCCTAGGGCTTGAGACTTGGCACGAACTACCGTAATCGCCGCCTGAATCGACTCTTGCATGACGTCGCCCAGCGACCCCGTCTTCACCACACGTCCCTTGCCCATGGTAGAAGCCACCTCTATGGTGAGCAGCTCTCCCCCTACGGACGTCCAAGCAAGTCCAGTAACCTGCCCGACCTTGTTTTCTTTCTCTGCAATACCAAAGTTAAACTTTCTGACGCCCAACACATCAGAGAGCATTTCAGGAGTGACTGATTGCCCGGGTTTCAGCTCTCCGAGTGCAAAGCCTTTGACCATTTTCCGGCACACCTTTGCGATCTGCCGCTCGAGGGATCGAACGCCCGCTTCTCGTGTGTAGTAACGAATAATGTCCAGCGTGGCTTGCTCCGACAGACTCATCTCTTCTGGCTTTAAACCGTTGAGCTTCGTTTGCTTGGGCGTGAGGTAACGCTGCGCGATATTGAGTTTTTCGTCCTCGGTATAGCCAGGAATTCGAATCACTTCCATTCGGTCTAAAAGCGGTCCGGGAATATTCATGGTGTTAGAGGTACAGACAAACATGACGTCTGACAGGTCGTAGTCGACTTCAAGATAGTGATCATTAAAGGCATGATTCTGCTCTGGATCGAGCACTTCAAGCATCGCAGAGGCAGGGTCACCCCGATGATCCATTCCCATTTTATCGATCTCGTCCAGCAAGAACAGCGGATTCCGAACGCCCGCTTTTGACATCTTCTGTATGAGCTTGCCTGGCATCGAACCAATGTACGTGCGCCGATGCCCTCTAATCTCCGCCTCATCTCTGACCCCGCCAAGAGCCATACGTATAAACTTACGGTTAGTCGCCCTCGCGATCGACTCGCCCAGCGACGTTTTACCCACGCCGGGGGGACCTACCAAGCACAGCACCGGGCCCTTTAATTTGCGGACCCGCTTTTGCACGGCCAAATATTCGAGGATCCGCTCTTTGACTTCTTCCAGCCCGAAATGATCCGTATCCAGCACACCCTGTGCTCGTTTGAGGTCATGCCGAACCTTGCTGCGCTTCGACCACGGAATGCTCACCATCCAATCAAGATAACCCCGGACCACTGACGCCTCTGCGGACATAGGCGACATCATCTTGAGCTTACTGAGCTCAGCGTTTGCCTTCTCGAAAGCCTCGTCTGACATCCTCGCTTCGTTGATTTTGTTTTGCAGGTCGTCGATCTCGTTTGGCGCGTCGTCCATCTCGCCAAGTTCTTTCTGGATCGCCTTCATCTGCTCATTCAGATAGTACTCGCGCTGACTCTTCTCCATCTGCTTCTTAACGCGGCCGCGAATCCGTTTTTCGACCTGAAATACATCGATCTCAGCATCCATTAACGACTGAAGATGTGCCAGCCGCTCGCCAATATCAGAAATCTCAAGAATCCGCTGCTTTTCATCCAGCGCCATGCTCATGTGTGCAGAAATAGTATCGGCCAGCCGTCCTGGGTCATCGATGCCAGATAAAGAGGTCAGCACCTCTGCCGGTACCTTCTTGCTGAGACCCACGTATCGCTCAAACTGCTCGACAGTCGTTTTCAAGAGTGCCGCGCTTTCACGCTCGGCCAACGCATCGGTTTCTATCTCTCGCACCGTTGCGACAGCGAACGTGTCCTCTTCATCTACCGCAAGCACAGCGGCTCTATGGCCTCCCTCTACCAGCACTTTGATCGTGCCGTCGGGCAGCTTGAGCAGTTGTAAGATATTGGACACGGTGCCGACCTGATACAGGTCGTCTGCGCTGGGCTCGTCATCTGACGCATTGCGTTGCGCAACCAGCAGCACCTGCTTGTTATCCAGCATGGCATGCTCGAGCGCATCAATCGAACGCTCACGGCCGACAAAGAGCGGTAATACCATATGGGGATACACTACAACGTCGCGCAATGGCAGTAGTGGTAGTTGTTGGTCTGATTCAGTCATGCTGTCCTCCGTCACTACCTAAGAAGTGGGGGCTCAGCAGTTAATTTCAAGGCCACCCCGTCTAGTAGTGATACCTGATGGAGTCCTGACCGGATCGCTTTTCGGGGAGAGTAATCTAGCCGCTATGAGCGACGGTCTATTCTTCGCCAGCAGCCGCTGCGGGAGCCGGTGTTTCGTAGACCAATAGTGGCTCAGAATCGCCCGTCACCACGGACTCATCGACCACAATTTTTGCCACGTCCGGCTGCGATGGAATCGTGTACATAGACTCCAACAGAATGCCCTCTAAGATAGAACGCAAGCCCCGCGCGCCGGTCTTCCGCTCCATCGCTCGCAGAGCGACGGCCTGCAGGCCATCTTCACGGAAATCGATCTCTACACCTTCCATTTCGAACATCTTTGCGTATTGCTTGGTCAGCGCGTTACGCGGCTCTGTCAAAATACGAATAAGCGCTTCAGAATCAAGTTCCTCTAACGTCGCAATAATGGGTAATCGACCCACAAATTCTGGGATCAATCCGTACTGCACGAGATCCTCGGGCTGCAAATCGACGAGGGTCTCGCCAAAATTGCGCGTCTCATTTTTACTCTTAACTTCTGCACCAAAACCAATGCCACCCTTTTCAGAGCGATTACGAATCACCTTGTCGAGGCCGGCAAAAGCGCCGCCGCAGATGAAAAGGATATTGCTGGTATCAACCTGCAGAAACTCTTGCTGCGGATGCTTACGGCCACCTTGTGGCGGCACCGAGGCCACGGTGCCCTCGATCAGCTTGAGCAGCGCCTGCTGAACCCCTTCTCCCGACACATCCCGAGTGATCGAAGGGTTATCGGATTTACGGGAAATCTTATCGATCTCGTCGATATAGACAATCCCCATTTGCGCGCGATCGACATCGTAATCGCACTTCTGCAGTAGCTTTTGAATAATATTTTCAACGTCCTCACCGACGTAGCCCGCCTCAGTGAGTGTGGTCGCGTCGGCAATGGTAAAGGGCACGTCTAGCAGTCGAGCCAACGTTTCAGCGAGCAACGTTTTCCCCGATCCAGTCGGTCCGACCAGCAAAATATTGGATTTGCTCAGCTCGACTTCGTCTGAGGTCTGGCCAGCCGGTACGGCACTGCGCAGCCGCTTATAATGGTTGTAAACTGCCACCGCGAGCACGCGCTTAGCCTTCTGTTGGCCAATCACGTATTGATTCAGTATTTCGTTGATTTCAGCGGGGATAGGAAGTTTAGTGCCGCCCTCCTCACTCGAGGACTCTTGAATCTCTTCTCGAATGATATCGTTGCAAAGGTCCACACACTCGTCGCAAATAAAGACGGAAGGCCCTGCAATCAGCTTTCGTACCTCATTCTGGCTTTTGCCACAAAACGAGCAATAGAGCAGCTTACCGCTGTCGCCTGATGTGGTCTCTTCTGTCATTCCTATATCCCTTTACGGCCCAATCGGCCGCCAAAACTAACCTTGATAGGTTTTATCGGTGATTGCAAGTCGTCTCCCGAGTCATCGAAAAGTGGATTATCGGCTGCTGATCACTTCGTCCACCAAGCCATATTCGACACTCTGCTCCGCGCTCATAAACCGATCTCGCTCTGTGTCTCGCTCGATCACATCGATGGTCTGCCCGGTATGATCTGCCAGCAACGAATTCAGCCTTTGTCTTAAGAACAATATCTCTTTTGCTTGAATTTCTATATCGGTAGCCTGCCCTTGGGCGCCGCCACTGGGCTGATGAATCATAGTTCGGGCATTGGGTAGGATAAAACGCTTGCTCTTAGCCCCGCCACTCAGCAAAAAGGCCCCCATAGAGGCGGCTTGACCGATGCACATGGTGCTGACATCCGGCTTGATGAACTGCATCGTGTCATAGATGGACAATCCAGCCGTCACTGAGCCGCCCGGGCTATTAATGTATAAATGCACGTCTTTATCGGGATTTTCAGATTCTAGAAACAGTAATTGCGCGACAATCAGATTTGCCATGTGATCTTCGATCGCACCCACGATAAAAATAACGCGCTCTTTTAGGAGCCGAGAGTAAATGTCAAAAGAACGCTCCCCTCGCGAAGTCTGCTCTATCACCATCGGCACCAAGCCGAGGTTTTGAGGGTCTAGCGAAAAATCGTGCTGACTCATACTCACTCCTTTCTATGCCTGCTCTGCAGACTGTGGGCGCGCACGGGCTAGTGCGTCTTCATAGCTCAGTTCGATGTCTTGTACCGCGGCTTCAGCCACCAGCTTTTCAACCACAGCATCTTCCAGTACGCGTGACTCAATCCCCGCTAACTGCTCGTTCTCCGAGTAATACCAGTTAATCACTTCCTCTGGATCTTGGTACGTCGAAGCGATCTCTTCGATTCTCTCTCTTATTTTAGCGGGCTCAGCCGTCAGCTCATACTGGCTGATCATTTCGGCGACGACGAGCCCCAGCTTCACGCGTCGCCCAGCCTGCTCAGAAAACATCTCGTCCGGCAAAATAGACGTTAAATCCATATCCTGCGGGACACCGCCACCGAACTGTTGGAACATTTGTTGCCGCATTGCCTGGGTTTCTTGCGCAATCAGCGAGCTCGGCAGCTCTATGCTTTCATGCGCCGTCGCAATCGCATCCATCACCTGAGTCTTCACTGAAGCCTCAACGGCATTGCGCAGCTCGCGCTCCATATTCTGCTTCACTTCAGCACGAAACTCCTCTTCAGTGCCATCTGCCAGCCCATATTGTGAAAAGAGCGCGCCGTCTATCGGCGCCAATTCGAGTGTCTTAACTTCTTTCACGAGTACCTTAAATTCTACTGCGGCACCCGCCAAATCTTCGCTTTGATAATCCTCTGGAAAGGTCAAGTTGAGGACCCGACTGTCGTTCGCCGCAGCGCCCACCAATCCGTCTTCGAAACCCGGGATCATTCGCCCAGAACCCAGTTCCAGCGAGGTGTCCTCTCCCTTGCCGCCCTCGAAGGGCTCGTCGTCGCGAAACCCCTCAAAATCAATCACGACCGTGTCGCCCTCTTCTGCGGCGCGCTCTGCTAACACCAGCTCTCCCTGTTGCTTCCGGAAAACCTCAATGATGTTATCGACATCAGTATCCGTCACCTCCGCGGTCGGTTTTTCGATCACGAGATCGGCGATGTCTTTCACTTCTACGCTAGGGAAGATTTCAAAGGTGGCGGTGTACTCGACGTCCTGCCCGGCACCCATCTTCCTCGCTTCAATGCTCGGCTGGCCGGCTGGCCGGAGATTTTCAGACATAACGGCTTCTTGAAAGGACTGACTGATGACTTCGCCCAGCACCTCTTGTCGAACGCCCGCACCAAAACGCTGCTGCATGACACGCATAGGTACTTTGCCAGGACGAAAACCCGGGAGCCTGACGTTGCTCGCCGCTTCCTTGAGGCGCTTCTGCACCGCCGAGTCGACACGGTCTGCCGGCACACCAACGGTCACTCTTCGCTCTAACCCAGACATTGTTTCTACGGAGACCCGCATGATGTTGCTCCTGAAATACTAAAAATGTTAGCCCGACAGCGAGCGGCCCTTCTCTGGGACGCCCCTTTATTCACGCGATGGCAGGATACTATATGGTGCGGAAGGAGAGACTCGAACTCTCACGTCGTAAGACACTGGAACCTAAATCCAGCGCGTCTACCAATTTCGCCACTTCCGCACAGAACCCTGGAAAAGCGATTCGCCGAGCACAAACGAGGCGCGGGATGGTGTCACAGAATGTGAGTCGTTTCAACGACTCTAGCCTGAAACGGGGGGATTACTGAGGCAGCGGCACTACCCGATACGGCCCTTCCTATCGCTGGCGGAACGGTAGAATTTGCTTGAGCTATTGCATTTTTACAAATAATATATAAAACAATAGATTACGTAAACCTTGAGAAGTGAATTAAGATATAAAATGTGCGTTATCGGGTAATTTGACGCAGGAAGCAATTAAAACGGCTTGACTCACTAGATTAATTAATCTGATAAGGCATACTGGATTTGTCGTATCGCCCATCAATAAGAAGCGTCACGACACTGGGCATCCCAAGTGCCCGGTTTGTGCTCTCGCCGATGTGCCCGCGAGAGCACCACTCCTAAAAGTCTATACCTACGGGCCCCTCGGGGCCCGATTTTTTTGGTCCCGCCATTAGTTTGATTAAGGCGGCGTGGCTACCCGCTCACTCCCCTTATCAAGTCCGCGCAGTATGTCTGCATCAAATATTTAGAGAGTGTGCGTTTGCCTCGATGACTGCAGCGAGCCACCGATATAATTTTCAATTTTATGACTGACGGCTGCGTCTTGCTCCGAGAACTCAACGCCTATCCCCGTCTCGCGATGCCCTTGGGCTCCCTTTGGCGTCATCCAGACCACGCGCCCAGAAACTGTCAGGGGTGCTGGCTCATCCAACAGCGACAGCGAAATCACCACGTGATCGCCAAGTTGATACTGTGCTGTTGTCGGCACAAAAAGCCCACCATGGCGCAGAAAAGACATGTAAGCAGCGTGCAAGGCAGACTGATCTGTAATGGTGAGCGTTAAGCGGTCGTGCGTCATGCCGGAGAGCATAACATCAACTCATCCCCCTAAGCCCAGCCTGCCAAGGTTAGCCAAGAACTCGCGTGACACCCGCGGAAACTCCTCATGTCCACGGCTACGACAGAGCCGATATACCTCGGCTGCCAAAATATCGGAGCCGGGGGTAGCTCCCCTCTTAATGCGATTCTGTAGCTCAGCGACGCAGTGGTGCAACAGCATCCAACTGCCCCCCTCATAACGGAGATAATTTGAGTCTGCGTGTCGACAATGCGTCTCGATCCAGGGCAGTAGTCGTTCAAGTAGCATCTCTGGTTCAGCCCGAGACCACGCCTCCGGGACTCCGACATGAGTGACGGCGTTCTCAAGTGAGGCGCTAAAGCTCTCCTCAAGTGCACCCGAAAAATACATCGCGTCGCGGCTGGCTTTATCCAAAGCAGAGACCGGATTGCCGTCGGTCATACGCAGCGCCTTTTCGACCTCGTCTGCCGGCCATCCGCTCTGCTCAGCAAGCCACAGCGCGGCACTCGCAGGTGGTGCTTTGGGCAAGCGCAGCGTTTGGCACCGTGACCGCACGGTAGGGGGTAACCGCCACGCTGCCGCGGTCGACAGCAGCAGCAGACTGCTACCCGACGGTTCCTCGAGTGTTTTCAGCAAACTATTGGCCGCTGCAGGGGTCATCAGCTCAGCCTCCTGCACCAACAATATTTTGCGCTCCCCATAGAGCGCCGTCTGCTGTAAAAAGCGCGTCGACGACCGAACCTGCTCGATACCAATCGTTCGCTTACCCTCCTCTCGTTCCAGAATCATCAGGTCTCCGTGTGCACCTTGCCGGTATGCACGGCAGCCTTTGCAAGCTCCGCAGGGTTCTTTTAACTCAACCTCTAAACAGAGCAATGCCGCTGCCAGGACTCGGTTAAACAGGTTCGCCTCGGCCGCTTCTTCGCTGACGACCAAGTAGGCATGGCCGCGATTGTTGTGCGTGCCAGACGCGTCCCACCGCTGCAGTGCATCGAAGAACCAGTCGGGGGTGGCTGGTAGCCATCCCGGCTCGACGGCGGCTGACTCAACGCCCATCAAACCACCGTTCTACCTCTGCCGTCAGCGCTGACTCAACTTGCGGCAAGTCCTGCCCGGCGTCGATGATGCTATAACGCTCGGGCATTGCTTTCGCTCGCCCTAAGTAGCCTGCCCGCACGCGTTCATAAAAATCGTGGGCCTCGCGTTCAAATCGATCAAGCTCGCCCCGTGATCGCGCTCTCGCCATGCCGATTTCCGGCGGCAGATCGAGAATCAGCACTTTATCGGGCTGTCGCCCGCCTTGAACGAGCTGCTCAAGCTGCGAAATAGTGGCTGTTGATAGCCCTCGCGCAGCACCCTGATAAGCGTAGGTAGCATCGGTGAAGCGATCGCTTAACACCCACTCGCCTCTCGATAATGCTGGCTCAATCATTTTGGCAAGGTGTTGTGCTCTCGCTGCAAACACCAGCAATAGCTCCGTCATCTCAACTGGCGCCTCGCCATCAACACTGAGTAAGGTCTGACGTATCGCCTCTGCGAGGGGCGTACCACCAGGCTCTCGCGTTTGCACTACCGTAATGCCATGCTCAGTCAGTCTGTCGGCAATAAAACGCTGCGCAGTGGATTTGCCGGCGCCCTCTCCCCCCTCGATTGTAATAAAGCGCGCCATCAGTGCTGTGGCGACGGCGCTTGGGGGCTGGATTGATAATCTGCGCGACGAGACAACTGGTAGCGCCGCACAGCTTGCTCATGCTCTGCCAAACTTCGGCTAAATGCATGCGTACCATCGCCTTTGGCGACGAAATACAACGTGTCGGAACGATCCGGCGAAAACACTGCCCGTAAGGCCGCCTCACCCGGAAGCGCAATCGGAGTGGGAGGCAATCCTGGGATCGAATAGGTATTGTAGATATTGGTCTTGTCGCGCAAGTGCACTCGCCTCAAATTACCGTCGTATTGATCACCTAAACCATAAATGACAGTCGGGTCTGTCTGCAATCGCATGCCCTTTGTCAATCGGCGCAAAAAAACCCCCGCGATCTGCTGGCGCTCTTCTGGTGCCCCGGTCTCCTTTTCGACGATCGATGCCAGTATCAGTGCCTCGTAGGGCGTTGTGAGTGGCATGTCGAGATCACGCTCCGCCCACAACTGCATCAGCAACCGCTGCATCGCGTCATGTGAGCGCCTTAAAACATCGACATCATGATCGCCCGCGGTGAAGGACCACGTTTCCGGCAAGAACCAACCCTCTGCAGTCTCCGCGCCCACAGACATCTCTCGCAACGACAATGCCAAAGCGGCCGGGGGCGTCTCTGTTAATTTGTCGTGGTCGTGCAACAGCAATAGTGCTTCCCCTAGGGTAATACCTTCCGGAAGGGTGACGCTATATTGCAGCACCTCTCCCTTGGCAAGCCGCATCAGCAATTCCGACACCGCCATCTGCGACTCGACAAAGAACTCTCCCGCCTTAATCTGCTTATCAAGTCCTAACGCCTGCGCGATTAGGCCAACCCATCGCGCTCTGGTGATCCAACCTTGGTTTGCCAGCCCCCGAAGCACCTGATGTAGGCTTTCGCCGGGCTTAACAGTCAATACCGCGCCCTCGGGCTGAAGCTTAAGCGGCTGCTGCCAGCTCGTATGCAACGCATAAGCACCCGTCGCCACAATAAGCGACAGCGCTCCCGTTAGCGCAATCAGCCGCCGACCCACGAGGCCACCTGTTGTCTTAGCGCATCTTGAATACGCCTGGGAAAAGCGCTCTCTGGATAGTGCTGATCCTCGATACGAGACATCGAAACAACGCCTCTTACCGTATTACTGATGAGCACGGCATCGGCTTGTCGAAGCACCGCTAGTGTGAGCGGCTGTTCGTCGACGACATAGTTTAGCTGGGGTAGCACTGTCTCGATGAGAAGCTGTCTGCGGGTTCCTGCAATACCGCACTGGCTCAAATCAGGTGTGACACACTGATTGCCAAAAAAAGCAAAAATATTGCCGCGAGAAGTAGAGATGACATGGTCTTGTGCATCCAACATCAGCATGTCATCCCACTGCTGAGTAGCCGCCTCCCGTGCCGCCAATACTTGTTCGGTGCGCGCCAATAATTTGAGTCCTGCAAGCTGGGGCTGGTGCGCCCAGCGAATCTGCGCAATACCACAAGACTGCCGATCAGGCGTCTGCCCTGACAACGGAAACAGCGTCAGAATATGTCTGGGCGATGCTGAATCGGGTGGTGCATACCCACGCGGACCTGAACCACGTGTCACCGTGAGACGCGCAGTGCCGGAATGCCCCACCGACGCCACGCAACGACAAATGTCGTCAAAAACCCGTTGCGCAATGGCTTCTGGATGCGGAAAACGCAGTGCCTCAAGTGCCAAGGAGAGCCTATCTGAGTGAAGTGATTGGCACGCAATCTCTCCATTCGAGCAGCTCATCGTCTCGAACGCACCATCAGCGTAGTTAAGCCCTCGGTCGTCAAGCGGGATACTCACTCCCGCTTTGCCATCAACCCATTCGCATGGTGTTGGCAATGGTGATATCAAACGAGCTGACTAAAAATCAAAGAACCATTGGTGCCGCCAAAGCCAAACGAATTCGATAAAGCATGGCGCATTATGCGTTCTTGAGCGTGGTGTGGAACGTAATTCAAATCGCATCCCGGGCTGGGATCATCGAGATTGATCGTGGGTGGCGCCACACCGTCTCGCAGCGCAAGAATCGTCAGAATGGCTTCCACCGAGCCTGCCGCGCCCAGCAAATGTCCAATCATTGATTTGGTCGAGCTCACAGCCAACTCCGGCGCGTGATCACCAAAAACGGCCTTGATTGCCAGCGTCTCTGCAAGGTCGCCCGCCGCCGTCGATGTGCCATGAGCATTGACGTAGTCAATATCAGCAGGCGCTAACTCTGCGTCATTGAGTGCTTGCTGCATTGCCGCCGCCGCACCCCGCCCATCCTCTGGAGGGGAAGTCATATGGTAGGCGTCGCCGCTCATACCAAAACCGGTGAGCTCGCAATAAATATGAGCGCCTCGCGCTTTGGCGCTGTCGTATGACTCCAGCATGAGAATCCCGGCGCCGTCACCAAGCACGAAGCCGTCTCTGTCAGCATCCCAAGGACGTGACGCGCGCTCAGGATCATCGTTGCGCGTTGACAATGCTCGCGCTGCTGCAAACCCACCAATGCCAACCGGGGTCGTCGCCATTTCTGCTCCGCCGACGAGCATTGCATCGACATCGCCCGCCGCGATAAGTCGAGCGCCCAGACCAATGTTATGGGTGCCTGTGGTACAGGCGGTGACCACGGCAAGGTTGGGCCCCTGCAGGTTATAGAGAATCGATAAATTACCGGCGATCATATTAATGATGGCCCCTGGGACAAAGAACGGTGATATGCGTTTTGGCCCCTTCTGCTCGACCAGCATGGCGGTGTCTTCAATAGACCCAATACCACCAATGCCTGAGCCGATGGCACAGCCGACACGATGGGCATTTTGGTCAGTCACCTCAAAACCAGAATCACGAAAAGCCTGAATGCCAGCGACCATCCCGTATTGGATAAAAGGATCCATCCTGCGGGCATCGCGGGATTCGAGATAGCCCTCTACTGAAAACGATTTCACACTGGCACTGAAGCGCGTTGTA
>ERZ767114.520-NODE-520-length-20444-cov-4.645259_pt1 | contig 20444 bp, 18 predicted proteins | sample MGYA00374952_ERZ767114 | MGnify/ENA primary metagenome ERZ767114 (study PRJEB28939, sample SAMN06267156) | marine metagenome | isolation source: Columbia River Estuary | place: USA:Columbia River Estuary, USA | collected 2012-05-05 ...
ATGGCAATAGATTGGAGTGTAGTTATTTTTAATATGCTGACATTAAAAGGTATTTATGGTCGTGAAATGTATGAAACATGGTACAAAATGTCAGTTATGATTGAATCTGGTTTAGATATAGGAAAGGTTATAACTCATCGCTTGAACTACACTGATTTCCAAGAAGGTTTTGATTTAATGAACTCAGGCAAAGCTGGCAAAATTATACTAAACTGGGATTAGGAACTAGCATATGAATTCAGAAACTATTGTTTTAATTGTTCAAGTAATAGCTGCCTTTGGTGTAGTAGTCTCGGTTATATATCTTGGTATACAGATACATCAACAAAATGAAATTACAAAAGCTCAATTTGGCCATTCATTAACACAAAGGCAATATGATAGATTTTTTCAAACAACCAAAGATCAAGAATTTTCTAATTTTCTAGCAAAAGACTGGGCTTCTGATGACTTAACTCATACTGATAGATGGAGAATTAATCACTTTGTAATGACATGCCTTGTTGATGTTTTTGATGTTTATGACAAAGTTCAAAAGGGCTTTGTTGATGACTCTCATCTAAAATCTAGAATATCAGCACTCAGATTAGGCGTTATGAAGACAGAGGAGGGTAAGAGTGTTTGGAATTTTATGAAAATAAATAGATCTAAAGAATTTATAACATGGTTTGAACATGAGATTTATGAAAAAGAATTATTTTCAGATCCTGAAAGAGATGAGAGATTAGAAGGGATGAACATAATTAGAAAATAAAAAGGGCCCGAAGACCCTTATTTTAAAATGCAATGCCTATTATTATTCTTTAGTCCAAACCAGAGCTAATTGGAAAACAAGAATAAATAATACAAACACTTTTTGAACTGGACCACCAATAATCATTGGAGATGATAGATAAGCAGACATTCTTTCTGCTGAAGCAGCACCAACATCTACTAGCGAGTTAACACTAGATGTCAGTATTGATCCACCAATTGCATTTGTTTGAGTCATGAATAGTGCGACAAATACACAAAATATAGATGTGAAAGCCTTACCAGCCATATTTGTATTTGGGTTATTTCTAACATTGTTACACATTCTAAATGCTAGCCATGTCATTAAAACCATTCCAACAAAGTACATAGCATTTTGAATAAATCCAACATGCATGATATTTAATATTTGATATTCAGTCATTATTTCTCCCTATTAATAAAATAAATGACCTTATTTATATCATATATAGAATAGAAGGGTCCAATGTGAACATATATCACTTCGCATAATATATATTATGTTCAATTATACAGGTTGATTATGTTTAATAATAAATCTATTGGTGTCAGTTAATTGATACTGTTTAGATTTGATATCACTTACATACATAAATTTAGCTTCAATTTGATTGGAGTCTATAGCTAACTTAACAAAACCTTTACCTGAACCGTTTGCCCACTTCAGGTTTTCATTTTGCTTTATAAACCCTTGATCAATATCGTTGGTTATACTTTTAAATAGATCAACGGAATTTGGTGATGATATTGAAGGTGCTGCAATCTCTACACCTATAAAATTTTGACTATCACTGAACAAATTTGATATCCATGAGTTATGTGTATCTCCTGTAAGAACGATACTAGATTGTGCTTTAGAAAGTATTTTAAGTAACTTGTTTCTTTCTTTTGGATAGCCATCCCATGAATCAGTATTGTAAGGAATATTCATTCCACCAATTTTTAAGTATTTATGAAGGAATTTAGGAAAAGAATTTTTATCTAACTCAGAAAATATTTTAGGTAATACTGTTGGTGAAAGGAGAATTTGTTGCCCAATAACCGACCATTTAAATTTATTATTAATATTTTTATCAAGCCATTTAAATTGTTCGGCACCGACTAGATTTCTTTTCTTTTGAAGGTCTTTCATATATTGTTTTTTATTAAATTCATTGTCTTTAAAGTAATTATCCAAATTTAATTGTTTATCTCTATATATAGATCTTGTATCTAGCATTAATAATTGAAATAAAGACCCTATTTCAAACTTTCTCCATATTTTTAATTTTGAATTTGATTCTCTAATTGGCATCCATTCATAGTAAGCTTTTAATGCATTGGCCTTTCTTGTTGAAAAATACCCCTCATCATATGTATGGTTTTCAGCTCCATTTTTCCATGAATCATTAGCAAACTCATGATCATCCCAAACTGGAATCATTGGTTTTTTTGAATGCAATAATTGGAGGTCTTCATCAGTTTTATAAAGCGCATGGCGTTTTCTATAATCATCTAGGCTAACAATCTCAGTAATTGGATCAACCACCCTATTAAGTCTTTTAGCATCCTCTGTGGCATATCCATCTTCACCATACTCATATAAATAGTCTCCTAAATGCAAAACTACATCAATATCACTATCAAGAGCTATCTCTCTATATGCATTAAAAAAACCAGCTGGATAATTAGAGCAACTACAAAAAGCTAAATTAAATTTATCAGGGTTTGAGATTGGTAAAGTTTTGGTAGTGCCAACTGGAGAAAAGATATTGTTTACAATAAAACGATAATAGATTTTTTTTGCGTTATATTCGAGTGGGATATTTACATCAACCTTTAATGTAAAATCATTATGCGCATAGGACTTGGTTGTTCCTGAAGTAATTATATTTGTAAAATCTTTTTTAGTTGATATCTGCCAGGTAGCATTTATTTTTTTATTTGTATTTTTTGTAATTTTAGACCAAATTATTACCATGTCATGAGTTGGATCACCACTAGCAACCCCGTGATTAAACAATATTTTTGTATCACTTTCTTTCGCTAAGATTCTTATATTAAATACAGATATTAAAAGGCCAAAAAACTTAAAAAAAGATCTTCTTTGCATAAGAAGAAATATATCATCCAAGAAGATTTAAATGTAAATTATTTTATGTTCCTGCTTTATCTTAAACTACTAATAAAATCATATATTGCATTAGCACATGATTCAGGGTTTTCTATTACATTAAAATGGGCTGATTCAGGTATTAAACTAAATCTACTAAAACTTGAACCAGCTTTTGTTTTTATCATTTTATAGCTACCTTTATTCGTTATAAATTGATTTTGACAAACAACTCCTGAAGATTGATGAACAGCACCAGGATAAATATCTTCTATCTCATCTCTAAATAAATTATATTTACCAAAGTAAGGTTGATCTGAAATAAGCATTCCATTTGAAGCTTGTTTAAATTCATCCTCACCCTGAAATTGCATAATAGGTATATTTATATCTTTAAATTTATTTCTATTTTCTACTTCATAATTCAAGCCACCTTGCATCAGAGATTGTTTAAATTTATTGAAGTAACTCTTATAAGAGACTTGAGACGAAAGTTTTAAATGTGTATACCTATCAAATAAATGAGTACCATTTTTAGCTTTTTTACCTTTGCTTACAAAGGCTTCTGAAAGAAGTTGTATAGGCTTATTTAAAAAAATAACAGCAAACAGAAGAATTCTTAATTGGTGATATGATGACATGATGCTATGAGGTGGACCTACGAGTACATCTGGTGCTAGTTTTTTCCATTCTGGCTTGTAATGGTTCCAAACTTGAGAACCCCTTGAATAAGATAAAGCCTTATATGGATAAATTATACAAAGATTTTCGAGTATTACAGCTCCCCTGTCGTGCCCTATTAAATGAGCAGAATCTATCCCCATTTCATCCATTAATAATTTTATAGTTTTAGATTGATTAATATGGCTAAACTTTGGATCAACTTTTAGTTTAGAAAAGTCAATTGTTTTCTTAGTTGTTAAACTTTCTCCATTTGATATGGCTAATGAATCAGCAAGATTAATCATAAAATGATCTTCATAATATGGCATATTGAAGATTATTATTCTTAGTGAATTATCGATTCTGTTGAGACAATCTGCTAACCAAGACATCGATTTAAGTGGATCTGTGGGTATTCCTCCAATTAATATAAGAGTTTTTTCTTTAACAGCATCTTTATTTCCAATTTCCCAAACAGAATGATTTTCATTGTTAATAGTAATAAAATACTTCTTAAAATTTGAATAATCTATTAGTGGTTTATTCAGAATTTTTTCTCTAAAAAATATTCTTAAATAAATATAAGAATCTATAAATATAAAAATAAAATACGTAAAGCTCTTTAGAAGAGTATCTAACATCAATTATCGTTTTTTGGGAATCCTAAGTCTACTTTGCTATCAGCTGGATTAGGCCATCTTGTAGCAATTGATTTAGTTTTTGTATAAAAATCAATAGATGAATTACCAAATGCTTTAGTTTCTGAAAAACCACTATCTTTCCAACCACCAAAACTATGAGAGTATGTAGGAAGAGGTATTGGTACATTGATGCCAACAGACCCTGCTTGAACTTCATTTGCCCATTTTTGTGCAACTCCGCCATCACGTGTGAATAGCGCAGCACCATTACCAAGTTTATGACTATCAGTTATATGCATAGCTTCCTCATATGAACTAGCCCTAACAAAACATAAAACAGGTCCAAATATTTCATTCTCATAAACTGACATACCAGGCCTCACATGATCAATTAAAGTAGCGCCAACAAAAGAGCCTTCCTCCTTATCAGATAAAGGCCTGCCATCAAAAACTAATGATGCCCCTTCTGTCTCTGCTAAATCTATAAATGAATAAATACGATCTTTATTTTCTTGTGAAATAACTGGGCCTAGCTGAGTATCTGGATTATCTGTTTTACCCATTACAAGACTAGGTATTCTATCTTTGATTTTACCAACTAATTCGTCAGCGATATCTCCAACAGCAACAACAACAGACACTGCCATACACCTTTGACCAGCTGCGCCAAAACTTGCAGAAACAGCTGCATCTGCTGCCATGTCTAGATCAGCATCTGGAAGGACGATCATATGATTTTTTCCCCCACCAAGTGCCTGAATCTTAGTATTGTTTTGAACTCCTAAAATCTTTAAACTTTTTGCGACTGGTGTGCTTCCAATAAATGCTAATCCAGCTACTTTTTCATGACAAACTAGTTGTTCTACAATTTCTTTACCACCATTAAGAACGTTGTAACAACCATCTGGGAAACCTGATTCTTTAAATATATCAGCATATAATCTTGATATTGATGGAACCTTTTCACTGGGTTTAGCTATAAAGGTGTTGCCAGTAACTATAGCCATAGATGCATGAAGAATTGGTATTAATATTGGAAAATTAAATGGTCCACAACCAACGACAACACCAATTGGGTATCTAACATCAGTAATATCTATACCACCTGCAACATTAGGACTCATTATGGATGGATAGAAATGCTGGACACCAGCAATATGTGTAAGAGCTTGAACAGCTCTATCTAATTCAGCCTCTGCATCAGGCCTTGTTTTACCAGCTTCTGTAATGCATATATCTATAATCTCTTCTGACTTATTGATGATTCCTTGTCGTAATTTCAGTATTAATTCAGCCCTGTAGCTCAGACCAGTTTTTGACCAAGTTATAAACGTTTCAGCAGCTGCATTGATGGCATTATTAGTGGTGTCCTTAGTTGCATAAAGAACTTCACCTATATTAGTACCATATGACGGATTTATAATACTTATTGATTCATTAGATTCGAAACATTCTTTGCCGTTTATATAATTTGTTACTTGATACATATTTAATTCCTAATCATATATGATATTTATATTGACTATCCTAACCACTTGACTAAACTTAATCAATAAAATTTATGTATATATATATTAAATGCATTTCGATATAGCAATTATTGGTTACGGTCCTGTGGGCGCAGTTGCAGCTAACATGTTTGGTGCAAGTGGTCATGATGTTGTAGTTATTGAACCAAAAAAAGATATATGGGATATACCTCGAGCTGTGGCTCTTGATGGACAAACTCAAAGAATTTTTCAGTCAATCGGTATTATTGATGATATAGCCAGAACTTCATTTGAAGGGCTTAAATTTATAAATAAAAAAGGTAAAGAAATCGTATATGTTGATTTTTCAAATAACCCACAGCCTAATGGATATTATGAAACTGTTGGTTTTAGCCAACCCGATCTTGAAAAAGATTTGAGATCAAGAGCGCTAAAATATGAAAATATAACTTTTAAATTAGGTAAGTCCCTTACAGAATTATCGTCAGAAATTAATAATAATCATTTAACCATAACCAATGTAGATACCGGTGAAGAAGAGAAAATTTCATCAACATATGTATTAGCATGTGATGGTGCTAATAGCTTTGTAAGACAAAAGCTTGATATAAGATCCTTTGATTACAAATGTGATCAAGATTGGATTGTTGTGGATTATGAAATAGATCCAAATTATGAAATTTTAGCTGGCCCTATGCATATATGTGATTATAAAAGACCGACAACTGTTGCACATATTTCAGGGCGCCACATTAGATGGGAATTTAAATTTAATGAAGACGACGATGTTAATAAAGTAGAAAAGCATAGCTCAATTCGTTCAATGATGAAAAAACATGCATGGCGACTAAATCCTGATATTGATATCAATACTGGCAATATACTTAGAGCTAGTAAATATACTTTTCATGGACTTGTTGCAGATACCTTTAAATCAAATAACTGCTTTTTGGTTGGAGACTCAGCTCATCAAATGCCCCCCTTTCTCGGTCAAGGCTTGTGTCAAGGAATAAAGGACGTTTACAACCTTCATTGGAAGTTAGATGGAGTGATTAGAGGTAAGTATGCTGACAGGATCTTAGAAACATATTCTGATGAGCGAATATCAATCGTTAAATCAGTTACTGAAACTGCTATCAAACATGGCGGGGTTATTGGAACTCAGAATAAATATATAGCTTTGATAAGAGATACATTGCTTAATGTGGCCAGAATGTTTCCAAAATTATTAAGCTTTTTTGATTTTTACCATCCTTGGCAAATTGATAATGGATTGATAGATAAGTCTTTATATCCGAATAAAGCAAACGGTATTGTAATATCACAACCAAGTTTAGACCTTAAAGTGGATAACAAACCATTTGATCAATTCATAGGTTATTCCTTTGCATTAATAGTTTTTGATCAAAATGAAATATTGTTTAATGATATTAAAGCATTAGAAAGCTCAAAAATATTTGAAAATAATATTTATTTGATAGATAAAGATAGTCAATTTAATGAAGATAGTAATTTTATAAAGTGGAAAAAGGATAATAATATTTCAGCAGTTATAATAAGACCGGATAGGCATGTATACGGATGTTGTGATGATGAATCAATGATTACAAAAGTTGATGAATTAAATAAAAAATTAATAAGCGAGCTAACATGAACAAAGTATCTAAATTAAAAACAATTAAAAGTAATAAAACAAAAGGCAGACAGAATGTTGAGAAAAGATTAATTGAATCAGCTGCAGTGCTTGTCGGCTCTATAGGGCCTAACCAATTGAGTATTAGAGACATAGCCGACCATGCTGGTGTAAATCATGCTCAAATACATCACTACTTTGGTGGCAAAGACGGCTTGCTTATTGCTACATACAAGTTACTTGCTTTTGAACATATTGAGCAATTACAAAGAAGAAATGTTTCTCCAGACAATATGATTAGAGAACCACTAGGAGATATAACAAATAATTACTTTAAAGCAATCATAAGAGCAGTGCTAGACAACCGCATGGACCTAGTCCGAGTGCAGGTTGATTCTAATCTTTCAATGTCTAAAAAAACTTTAGATCAGTTAGTTAAGTTAAAAAATAAAAAAAAACCTACTGCTGATATGAAAGCTGCTATTGCATTAATTATGGTTCTAGAATTTGGGCTTGCATCAATGAAGCCATATATTATGGAAGTTTTAGATATCAATGAGGAAGAAATGAAAAAATTCATGGATTTATTCTTTAAAGCAAGGGATTTAGGTTTAAATGAAGTTCTATAATATTTTATTATTATTTTTTACGCTGTCTATTTATAGTCAACCCAATGTAATAATAATACTCACTGATGATCTAGGTTGGGGAGATGTTTCCTATCATGACGGATTTATACCCACACCAAATATCGATAGTTTTGTTTCAAATGGTATTGAATTAAATAGGTTTTACGCTAATCCGACATGCAGTCCTACTAGAGCGTCCTTATTAACAGGACTTCATATATTTAATCATGGAGTTATTAGGCCCTTCATGAACCCATCAGCTGAACAAACAGGTCTTCCCGAACACCTAAAAATAATGCCAGAATATTTTAAAGAAGCTGGTTATCAGACAGCGTTATCTGGCAAGTGGCATCTAGGCATGCATAAAAAAGAATATTTGCCAACCAATAGAGGTTTTGATTCTAGTTATGGTCATATGTTAGGTGGTATTGGCTACTATGATCATGTTCACACCAATCGAATGGACTGGCATAGAGATGGCGTCTCATTAAGTGAAGATGGATACTCAACAGAATTAATTGCTGATGAAGCTATTAACATAATTGAAAATAAAGATAATGACCGCCCTCTTTTTCTTTATGTCGCATTTAATGCTCCTCACACACCAATTGAGGCTCCTGAAGAAGATGTTAATAATTTTTTATATATAGAAGATGAGCTAGACCGAAATTATGCTGCAAATATTAGCAAACTTGATATTGAAATTGGCAGAATTATTAATTCAATAAAAGTTTCTGGGTTGCTTGAGGAAACTATCATTATATTTTTAAGCGATAATGGACCTGTTTTCGATATAAACCCTATAGTTAAGACAATTGCACCCGGTTTAACTAAATCTAAGGGAAGTACAGCTGGTCTTAGAGGTAGCAAAACTTCGGCTCTCGATGGTGGAATAAGAGTACCTGCAGCTATATGGTGGAAAGGAGTCCTTGAACAATCAAAAACTGATCAGTTTATGTTTATACAAGATTTACTTCCAACACTCTTAACAGCAACAGGGATTAGTTATGATGAAGATTTACTCATTGATGGAGTTGATAGATGGTCAAATTTATTAACAAATAAAATCACACCTCCTGTTAATGCATTTGTTGGAAATAAGATCATCTTTGATGAAAGAGCGCTCTTTAATAACGAATGGAAGCTTTATTATAAAAAACCAGTAATGTTTAATGTAGAAGGTACCTTTAAGCTTTTTAATATAGTTAATGATCCCTATGAAACTGTAGATTTATCAACTACTGAAATAAATATTTTTGATGAAATGAAAGATACTTTGATGAATATCAAAGAGCTTAATAGTATAGGTACAATAGACCCTGTGCATGCATACCTGCACGGAGATACCGAAGGTGGAGATGTGATTGGCTCACCTTGGTTGGATAGAGATTACAAGCTTAACGAACCTGTATCAAAGACAGTAGGTTTCTTTGTAATGATGTGGGTTTTAATTCAATCATTCAAATATCAACTAATAGGACTAATACTTTTATTTGTAACATGCCGATTTGCATACAAAAGATATAAAGTTAGATAATTTCACATACCTCATTAAAATCTAAACGAGGAAGCCTCATAAATATTTTAGATGGATCGCCATATCCAATACAACAAAGAAAATTTGATTTAATATTTGTTCCGCTGAAAAATACTTCATCAACTATTGCATTATTAAATCCTGACATTGGACCACAATCTAAACCAAGTGCCCTTGATACCATCATAAAGTAAGCTCCTTGAAGGCTGCTATTTCTAAAAGCTGTTGAGTGATTCATGATTTCATTATTTTTATACATGGGCGCAACGTCCATGTGTGGAAAAAGTTTATCCATATTGTTTGAAAAATCTAAATCAAAACCTATTATTGCAATAACTGGTGCAGACATAACTTTATCAATATTATTTGGAAGTAACGACTCCTTGAGTTTAAGTTTTTGATCTTCACTTTTTATAAATTTAAAACGTGCAGGGCAGCAATTAGTGCTTGTTGGACCCATTTTTGTCAGATTATAGATTGATTTAATCATATCATCAGACACCTCCCTATCCTGCCATCCATTCATACTTCTGGCTTCTCCAAATAATAAATTTAATTGGGATTCATTTAGCGCTTCATTATTATTTTTTAAATTAGAAAAAGTTTCTTGAGCAGCAGCTACTGCTATTTTTTGATCATCAGTTAGTTCAACCATTATTAGTCCTCAGTAGAAGCTTTTGCAGCCATTTCCATTTCTTTAATCATGCCTGGTATTGTTGGGTTTTCAGCCCTTGCATTGTCAATTTGATCAACAGGCATAGTTATACCAAAGGTATTTGGTACTTCTGGCCCATATTGAGCCATAGCCAGATCTCTAAATCCTGAATTCTCAGTTGGTACTGAAGCATCTATAAGGTCTCCATCAGTCCAATGTTCATGTGTAAATCCATGTGGATCTCTCCAATAATCATACATCTGACTACCAAGTAAATGTCTACCTATGCCCCATTCATGATAATACTCATCAACCGTTTTCATGTGGTAATGACCAGCCATTAAGTCATCTACTGAATCTGTTACCTCATAACCTGCATGTCCATAAGCAACAACATCCATATTACCGGGCAAACCCATGTTATTTAATGTGTGATGATCAACAGGTTTATTACCTTGGTTGCATCTCATAAAAGCGCCCATTGAGTTACCATCTGGCCCAATACAGTTATTACTAGTTAAAAAACCAAGAGTGTTTGCATACCAATCAATAGATGCTTGAGGATCTTTACAATTAATAGCGGTATGCCCTAATCTTTTTACTTTTGAAGTTAACTCATACACCCATTTATCACCATGAACCTGCCATTCATCAGATGCACGTCCAAAACGTTGTAATTCATTTTCTCTTTGCTTTGATTGACCTGTATTTAATACTTTTGAAACAATAGCAACAGGTTCTGCAGGTACCATTCCGTGACAAACCTCAACTTCAATACCGTCAGGATCAATAATAGTAACTTTATGCCCTCCGCCAGGCTCATTATTTTCAACAATATCAACATTAAATTCATTAGATAAAGCTTCTAAATCAGAATAATTATTAGCTTCATATGCTGAGCCTATATATTTATTTTCATTACCTTTAGTAGCTACATATATATAAGGTGATGTACCTGTTCCTCTAAAAAAAATACTATTTTCATTTTCATGCGCAAGAATCATTCCAAAATGATTTAAATATTTCTTTTGAGCCTCAAATTCCTCAAGCTCAAATCTGACATAAATAATATCAGCTATTTTACATATAGGTTCTTTCATAATTATTTCTCCTTTAATAATCTAGTAATTTCTGACAAAGCAAGATCTTCATATTTATTAGATCCATTGCCATATAATGATTGAATTTCTATCTCCCATTCACCAGTTACATAATCTAATATTCCTTCTTTATAACTGGGTCTAGCTTGAATAATTTTCCAATATTTAGCTATGTTTGGTAAATTCTCACTTGTTAAAAGATTAGTAAATCTCATCTCATTAATTCTATGAAGAATTGAAGTCATGCAGGAATCTATTGCAGTATATTGATCTCCCATCATAAATGGCTTTTCATGTTTAAGAATATCCTCTATATAAACTAGGTGCTTGGATAGTGCTAAAGCCATTTTTTTACACAATTTTTCTGGTGGTTTACCAAGAATCCTTAAAAGAATAAAAATAGGTATTCTTTTTTTGATGGAATGTTTGGTTGAATAATCCCAAATGACACTCAGTAAAGGTCTTTTACACAAAAGTCTTACTAAGATAGTTGCTGAAATACCACCAGCGGTTGTTCCTAATGTCTCACCTAGTTCTTTTTTCTCATCAAGTTTTACAAAATCCAGAAGGTTGTTAAATACATCTTGGTTGATATTTTCAGGAAAAAGGTCTGTACCATCAATATAGGTAGAATTAATATGACGCATTATTTGGATGCTGTCAGGAATAACATTTCCGTTATCAATCATAGTGGGAACTAGATTTTTAGGATTTAACTTTTTGTACTTTTTGGATAGATGGTCACCTTTAGATTCCAAATATAAAAGATTGTACTCATAAGAAATATTTTTTTCAGATAAAGCAACTCTTGCCATATTTGAGGCAACAGACTCTCCGTATCCATATAGCTCTATTTTATGCATTAAATTAAATCAAATAATTTCATATGCCATAAGTAAAACATAAATTATTATTTTATCCAACTGGATAGTTGTAATTTTCTATCCAAGTGGTTAGAATAAATAAATCAATATTTATATTTCCTAGGGGGAAAATATGTCAATTAAAAAAATGTTTTTAACATCCACTTTTATTTTTACAGGTCTATATGTTCAGGATGTAATATCACAAGAGTCATCTGATTCAAGACTTGAAGAAGTTGTTGTAACAGCTCAGAAGAAACAGGAAGGACTTTCAGAAGTGCCTATTTCTATTCAGGTTCTTTCTGATGAGATGATTGAATCTAGAGGTGTAACATCAATGAAGCATCTTGCCGAATATATTCCAGGGTTACATATATCCAAGGGTGCGGGTGAGTGGAATGTCTATATGAGAGGTATAGGATCAGGAACAAACAAGGGCTTTTCTCAGTCAATTACAACTTTTATAGATGGAATGCCAATTACACAAGGATCTCAATACTCATCTCCCCTAATGGATGTTGAAAGAGTTGAGGTTTTGAGAGGAACTCAAGGTGTCTTATTTGGTAAAAATACTATTGGTGGTGTTATTAATATGGTTAGTAAATCTCCAACGCTTGGCGGTGAAACTGAAGGGAACTGGGGTGTTGAATATGTTCCTGAATGGAGTACTAAAAAATACAATGGAGCTATGAATATTCCTGTAAGTGATTCGTTTGCAATGAGAATAGCTGTACAAAAAGAAATGTCAGATGGATGGGTTACAAACGCTTATCAAGATACCGGTAGTAGTCCAGAAAATGAATCTGAGGCAATAAGAGCTACCATGTTGTGGGAATTAGATAATTTGGAAATAAATTTGAAATTATCTTCATTAAGTTCAGAAAAAAAAGGATCAGAAGCTGGTATATATAAATATGAACTTTCTGCACCATTTGGAGCGTTAGCAACAGCTACACCTCCATATACAGGTGCAGTAATTAACTGGAGAATAACTAATGCATTCTTCTCAGATCAGATTGTAGGAGTTCCAGGTGTAACATATACAGACAATACAACCTATCAGAATCCTACAGGCGGAACTGTTGATTCTAATAACGCAATTTTACAACTTTCCTCATCATGGAACGATCATAACGTTGTATCTACAACGTCTTACTCTGTATATGATTATAAATGGGGTCTTGATGCAGACTTTGGACCTCTTGCTTTAATTGCTGTTGATAATGATGTTGATTTTAAATCTGTAACTCAAGAAGTAACTATATCATCTCCAGCAGATGATAAGTTTGAATATATTGTTGGTTTTTACTACGATGATATTCATTACGATGGCATAAACGATGGTATGTTTAATATGTCAGTTGGTGGCCTTTTTGGTCAAGTATTCCCTCTTCCAAATATATTTGCTCTTCAGACTAGAGGAGCCTTTTCTGCTGATTTTGCTGCTACTCATACATCTAATGATCAAAACTCTACCACCAAGTCAATTTTTGCTGAAGGTACTTATTATCTTAACGATAAATTAACTATAAAAGCTGGTGTTCGTTTTTCTGATGATGAAAAAGATGTTAAGAGCATTCAGGGCATGAGTTCTTCTGCAACTCCTGGAGGATTAGGAAGGGAGAACTTTACTTTAGCACCGCCAGTACTTGGTGTTTTTAATGCTTTAGCGAGCAGAAAAGTTCATAACTTTCCAATTCAATCAAGATCAGAAAATCATACAACTCCTTCTCTCAAAGTTATGTATGATTATTCTGACACTACTCGATTATATTTAAGTTATGCAGAAGGTTATAAAATGGGAGGTTTTGATGGTTCTGAAAATGCTCCTCAAATAAACTCCACAACACCTGGTGATGCATTTCAATTTGATGCTGAAAAAGCTGAAACATTGGAAATTGGTGCAAAAATGGATTTTCCTGATAGAAGTTTAAGAGCTAGTATTTCCTACTTCTCTACAGATTATACAGATATGCAAGTATCTATTTTTAATGGATCATCTTTCCAGGTTTCCAATGCTGGTGAATCTGAAATAGATGGAGTAGAAGCTGAATTTACTTGGGCTCCAACTGATAATATTGTAATAGGAGGTTCTGCTACAACTCTAGATTTTGCTTATGGAGCATATGTTGGTGGATGTACCGCTGATCAAGAAGTTGCATATAGACTAGCAAATTTAACTAAAATTGGTTGTGTTCAGAATCAAGCAGGTCAAACTGGTAATAATGCACCAGAACTAGCTGCTTCAATGTATGCAAATTATTACAATAATCTAAGTGCAGATTGGAATATGGTTCTCTCTGTTAATGCAAACTATCAAGATGACGTATATTCTAATACTGATAATGATCCTAAAGCATTTACAGAAGCTTATACAAAAATCAACCTTAGCGCCTCTTTTGAGCATTCTAATGGCTTAGATGTGTCTGTATTTGCACGAAATGTAACAGATGAAATAACTGCTACTCAACTATTAGATTTACCCTTAGTACCTGGTTCGCATTTTGCACTATGGGCTCCTGGTAAAGAAGTTGGTCTATCAATTAGAAAAACTTTTTAATTTGAACTTTTAATTATTGGTCCCCCTGATCAATAGCTAAGAAAATCATGGTGAAACTAATAACTTCACCATGATTTATTTTCAATAAATATTAAGGAAAAAAAAATGGGTTTTAAGTTAGCAAACGTAAATGGTAAATCATCTCTTATTAGTGGTGAATCTTATTATGATGTAAATACTATTTCACAGGGCAAAATTTCATCAGAACCATCAGAAGTCTTAGACTCGTTAAATGATTTGCATGAATTATCAAGTAAAATTGATAACTATGAAGCAACAGGTTTGATAGAAAGTTCATTGTTAGGCGCACCAATTACAAATTCTAGAAATTGTTTTGCTGTTGGTTTAAATTATAAAGCGCATGCAGAAGAAAGCGGAATGGAAATCCCACCATTTCCAATGGTTTTTACTAAACATACCTCTTGTATTGTTGGGCCTTTTGAAGATATTCAAATGAGAAGTGATATTGTTGATTATGAAGCAGAACTTGTTATTGTAATTGGCAAAAAGGGTAAAAATATAACAAAAGATAATGCTTGGGAACATGTTGCAGGATTGACTGTAGGTCAAGATATATCTGATAGAGCTGTTCAATTTCATGCAACCCCTCCTCAATTTAATCTTGGTAAATCATTTGATACGTTCGGCCCAATAGGACCTTTCTTGGTATCACCAGATTTAGTTACCAATAAAGATTCAGTTCAGATTGAATGTTATGTAAATGATGAATTGAGACAGGAATCAAGTACAGATGATTTAATATTTACAGTACCAGATATCATCTCTTACATATCAGAATTCCTGACATTAACTCCTGGAGATCTAATATTTACTGGAACACCTTCAGGTGTTGGTGCTACTCAAGGTAAATTACTTAAACACGGTGATATAGTCACAACATCCATTAAAGAAATTGGAACTATTAAAAATAAGTGTGTAAGAATTAATGATCATTCAAATATTAGCTTTATGCCAGAATTTTTAAAAGGAAAAATTCCAGTCAAAGATGATACCTAAATTATCAATAATAGATCAACTGTACTTCTTTATATTTTATATACGAACTATTTAGATTTATGGCCTGGAGTTAAATTAGATGATTCAATACCCGCAATAGCGCATATTTCATCTTGATCAGAAACATCGCCTGTAACGCCAACGGCGCCGATATTCTTACCATCTTTTTGAATCAACATTCCACCAGGTGTTGGAACAAGCTTGCCGCCTGCCATTGTTTGCATTCCAGTAACTGCTGGGGCTAATCGTGGCTGTCCTTCAAAAACATCTCTCAATGTATTAGATGAAACGTTAAAAGCTAAGCATGTCCATGCTTTTGCATATGCAATATCAGATCTTATTAGTCCTGAGCCCTCTTCTGATAATGATGCCCTAACCACACCTGCTACATCAACAACAGTTACAGTTAATGGCATTAAATTTAACTCTCGACCTTTTTTTAATGATTCTTTGCAAATATTTAATGCTTCATCTAAGTTAATTTCACCTGGGTTGGTAATCATGATAACTCCTAATAGTTTTTGTACGACTAAATTGTTTTTATATTATATGTCATCTATATCAAATGAATCGGTAGAGGTTTTATATTCCATGTGATCTATAGTTTCATTATCTGAGTGACAATAGTCAATAAATAAATTTTTTATAGGATTTAAAAATTTAATATTCTTAAAGTCATAAGTAAATTTATAATCTACAGATTCAGATCTAATTTTTTCAGTTGATAAAATTGTATTAGTAATCTTGTATTTGATTTCTTTATTAGAAATAAAGTCTTTCCAACAAGTATCATAAAACTTATTATCGGCAATTTCTGCCAGATCTATATTAAAAGATTTCCAGGCATTATTTCTTATAAAAAGTAATGTTTCTGCATTTGCTTGCATGTCAGTTATTGCGATGTCTGTTCCAACAATAGTGAACCTGTATTCATTGCTAAATGTATAGTTACTTAAAAAAAGTATTATTAGTAATAAAAATGATTTAGAAATCGTCGTCATCAAGTCCCATAGAACCGCCACTATCATAATCATTTGATTCATAGTCAAAATCTTGCTCATTTGATGATTCTGGATCTTTATCTAATGATTCTTGAATTTCACCTGCAAAATCTTGACTTGAAGGTGTCCAGCCTCTTACAACCAAAGCTGTATCTTGCCCATTAATAGGATGCCCCCACATACCACTATCAATCGTATAAGCACCTCTTAGGCTTCCGCTTGCTGAGGCAGCATACCTTTGTTCAATTTTTTGTTGTGCATAATAGTCAATATCACCTGATGAAGCACTTTCGTTTGATTGAGATTCTTTGTCAAAATTTGTTTGGAGTTCTATAGCCTCTTGCCTAAATTGTATAATAGCCCTATCAGCTTTTAACTCAGCCTCAGTAAAGGCTGCTTCTTCTGACATTGATGAACAACCACTCATACAGCCAGCCTGCGCATAACTTATAATTGATAAATCACCATATTCATCTTTGACCACAAAAGTACCAAACTTACTGAAAACTTTTCTAGCACCAACTTCTGTTGTTAAGTCAGCTACTTGAACTTCTAAAGGTTTACCTTTTTTAGAACCTTTTAAGACACTCTTGTTCATTGTGATAATTGCGTCAGCTTTAGCCTGAAGAGCTTCTGACCATAGATTAACTGTACATAGGTTAACTTTCTTATCACCGGGTTTTGCATTAACAAATGATGCTATTGTTTTCATGCCCCTAACAGTGCCTTGAGAAGAGCTGCTGATCGAATCTTGTAAGGTTTTTTGATTTAAAATATCTTTAACAAGTTCTTCCTTTTTTTCATCACTAATATTATCGTCATTAAGCTTTGCTTTGGTTTCATCATCTATTGCTTTATCTAATTGTTGGTTTACAAACAACTTAGCCTTTTCATACATATTTAACTCGCTATAGTCTTTTTGAGATTGTGGCGCAGAGGAATTATCTGATTGAGATATTGATTCCATTTTAGTCCCTGTTGATGCAGATTGAACTGTTGATCTAGCAATCTCGCTAGTCATTTCTTGATTTAAAAATTTAACCAAAGCACCTTTTGCTTTTAGATTAGCCACTATCGACGCATCAAAAAGAGCAGAAGGAAAAAAGTCATTGTTGGTATTAACATCTACACTATCAGATGCAATAGAGATAAAGAATTTATCCCCACCCTTTCTTTTAATATTTAGACCTTGTTTAGGTCTACCCCTTGTAGCTTTTTTTAAATTAGGGTTATTTTTGATAAATTCAGAGCACATTGAACCTGCTGTAACTCTTTTTTTAAGTGTATTCCCCTCATCAATATCATCTGGATCTACATCAGAATTAGAATCTTGTGCCGAAATAGACATAACTAAAGCCAAACTTAGTATATAAAAACTTTTTTTAAGATCAATCATTTGAATTTTCCTTTATATTTAAAAACTATAGTGTTACGAACCAATATATAAAATACATAACACCAACAAAAACTATCAATTTAATTAGCTTACCAACCATCATCAAACTCCTTGTCTAACTTTTCTCTCATTTCTTTTTGCTTCTTTTTTGTATTATTGTTTTTTTTCATTGGGAGGGACCTTATTATCATTGATTTAGGTTTAAATTCTTCTAGTGCATTTTTCTGAGAAAGATTAATGACCTTAGCGTATGACATTTTTGAAGTAACCTCAGTAATTTCAATAACACCAACTTGAATTTCTCTCCTACCAAGGCTTTCTTTTGTATAAGAGTCTATAATTTTATCTCCATACTTAATCAACTTAAATTTTTGCCCAACCTCAATCATATCTCCACCGGTTCCAATTGTTAGTTTTTTATCATCAATACTTTCAACAACAAATGGATAAATGGCTTCTAAGATCTTATAACCCGCTTCTTTAGCTGATATCTGAATTGAGTCTTGAATAATTTGGTCAATCTCTTGAGAAAGATTTATCTCTCCCGATAGATTTGTATTTAAATTTTGTGAAAATTTTACTTGGCCTGTTGCTACATCTATCAATCTGTAATTCAAGTTTAATGATCCTACAGATCTTTTAAAAACCTTGTCAGTAGTTTTCAATTTTATCTCTTTTTCATTAACTCTTAAGCTATTAAGAGTACCAACTAACAAATAATCAGATATTAATTCTTGGCCTAACTTTACTAGATCAGTTATGGGTGTATTGCCCTGTTTAAGCATCTGTTTTTCACCCTTAACAGTCTCTTGGTATGACCTATCAAGAATAGTAAATTTTCTAGTTTGAACTAAATAATTATTAAGAGCATCAGTTAGTTGTGATGAAATAGCAGTTCCAGCAAGTTGATTGTTTTTAATGCTACAGCATGAATCTCTTGGTATAAAATTGATAACAGCAATTTTTTTTCTGTTTGCAGATTTGGGTATTTTAAATTTTGCTACCCTTACTTCTAATAAAACCTTAACATTGCCCCTTTCTGTTTTTGATTGACTAATAATCTTATAACCATCAATAATTCCATTTGTTTTTGATTTAATAGTATCTTGCATTTCCTTTGTATTTGTAGAAAAGTTACCAGATGCATCAGAATTGGCGTTTGCAGAAGCACTTTTTGTTAATGGGAATGTTATTCCGAGAAAAGATGATGCTGACGATACACCAGCTTTGGCAACTCCACCAGCATTTCCAGTAGCACTTCCAGATATAGAGGTTGATTTAAGTAATGTTTCAGATTCAATGGATTTTCCATTAACCATGCTAAGAGCTTGAACAATAGCTTTATCTATAGCCTGATTTGTGTCTGCACCAAGGCCTTGTGCCTTTACCTTGACTATTTCTACATCAGATGACAAATATAATGGCGTCATAAATAACGCCATTACTAGACTTTTAATCAAATGAGTTTTAATCATATTTTTAGTTAGATGCTTCCGGCCACATCATCATCATCAACTTCAACACCCTGACTTTTTGCTGATGTAACTAATTTTTTACCGTTAGTAGCTAGACCTTTAATTAAACCAGGACCATTTTTAGCTATCATCATCCCAGTAGATAAAGATTTTTGAACCTTTCTAAGCTTCATTGGATTTGTTCTAACTTCTTTTAACGCATTTTTTGCCTCATCAGCAAAATCCTTCATAGATTTAGATAGCTGTGTAGTCTTATAAATAGCTTTTAAATATGGAGGAATGGCCGCGGCTAATTTCTTTTTTGATTCAGCGTCAAGGTCAGTTTGTTCTTCAGCTAGCTTAGCATTAGCTTCAGCACTACTTTTTGTCTCTTCGATAGCACCTTTTACATCGCCACCATTATTAAGTTTATCAGCTCTTGCTGCAGCTTGAGCTGCTCCATCTTTATCACCATAAGCTAACTTAATTAGTTCATCAGCTTTAGCAACAGCAACCAGTGCTGATCTGAGATCACTTTCAAGTTTTGCAGCAGCATCAGCTGGATTTCCAGAAGATTCAGTTTGTTCTTTATCTCCAGTTAACCCAGGTATCGATGGTTTCTCAAACTTAAACTGGCTATATATATCCGTAGACATAAATGATATTGATAATAATGCAATTACATACATATAATTTTTCATAATAAAACTCCTATAGTTTATATATTAGTGAATTAATAGCTTCGTCGAAAGCTTTTTTTAAGGCAGCATTTGAGGCAATAACATCGCTGCTACCAAACGCTGTCTTTATTTCTGGACCAACAGAGGCGACGAGCTCTGCACCGAAAAAATCATCAATTAAGTAAAGTTGAATATTAATTAAAACATCAGCTGAATAATTGCCAGTATCATAATCTTCCTTTGGTATACTTGTGTCTAC
>ERZ767114.525-NODE-525-length-20370-cov-3.471000_pt1 | contig 20370 bp, 21 predicted proteins | sample MGYA00374952_ERZ767114 | MGnify/ENA primary metagenome ERZ767114 (study PRJEB28939, sample SAMN06267156) | marine metagenome | isolation source: Columbia River Estuary | place: USA:Columbia River Estuary, USA | collected 2012-05-05 ...
TAAAAAAAATCAAGTAAAAAAGCTGCCATTGCAGCACCTGCATAAATACCTAAAATTGTTCCTGGAATAATACTAATAATTAAATCTAAAAACGAAGAAAAAAGTCTTTTGCTAAAACCAATTCTCTCAACTCTAAAAAAATCAGTATCTGTAGATAGATTATCTTTCATAAGTTTAAAGTTAAGTAATAAACTATAGAATTCTTTAGTTTTTTAAACTTAAAATATTCTAATGGTATTAAGAATCTAGTTAGAATACTTATATGGATTTAAAGTTTTAACTTTAATAAGTTATGATTCAAAAGGTATTAGTAATGGGTGCTAGTTTAAATCCAGAAAGATATTCAAACAAAGCAATTATAAAACTTAAAGAATTCGGTCATACTATATTTGCTTTTGGTATAAAATCAGGTGATGTTCAAGGAATTAAAGTTCAGACCGAAATACCAGAGCTTGATTTTGATACAGTTACAATCTATTTAAATCCTAATAATCAAAAACAGTACTACGATCAAATGTTAACTTTGAATGCTAAAAGATATATATTTAATCCGGGTGCTGAAAATGAAGAATTATCTAATCTTATTAAAAAAAAAGGAGCTAAAAGCATTAACGCCTGTACATTAGTAATGTTATCAATAGGAAATTTTTAAATAATTCTATTAATTACAGATTATAACCTCCTTGAGCTATAAAATTTACTAGGATTATTACAGATTCTACTATATTTGCCGACTAATAAATTAATTATGCTTTCAGCAAATAATATTAACCTTCAGTACGGTAAAAGAATTCTTTTCGACGATGTTAACATTAAGTTTAATGGTGATAATTGTTACGGAGTAATTGGTGCAAATGGTGCAGGGAAATCAACTTTTCTAAAAATACTTTCTGGAGAAATAGAGGCTAACAAAGGGAATGTTAGTATTGAACCAGGTAAAAGAATGGCAGTTTTAACTCAAAACCATTCAGAATATGATGATTTTAGGGTAATTGATGCTGTAATGGTTGGCTACAGTGGTCTATGGAAGGTAATGAAGGAAAAAGATGCTATTTATGCAAAAACTGATTTTTCTGAGCAAGATGGTATTAAAGCAGCAGAATTAGAAGAAAAGTTTGCAGAAATGGATGGTTGGAATGCAGAGCCAGATGCCGCGGCTTTATTGTCTGGCTTAGGAATAAAGGTTCAAGATCATGAAAAGCATATGAAAGATATGAATGGCAACCAAAAGGTTAGAATACTTTTGGCACAAGCTATTTTTGGAAATCCAGACTTTCTTATTTTGGATGAACCTACTAATGATTTAGATATTCAAACTGTTACGTGGCTTGAAGACTTTCTACTGAATTTTAAGAATACTGTTATTGTTGTTTCGCACGACAGGCACTTTTTAGATACAGTATGTACCCATATTGTAGACATAGATTTTAAAAAAGTAAAAATGTATACCGGAAACTATACTTTTTGGTATGAAAGCAGTCAGCTGGCACTTCGTCAAAGAAACAATGCTAATAAAAAGTCTGAAGAAAAGCGAAAGGAACTACAAGAATTTGTAGCTAGATTTAGTGCCAATGCTTCAAAATCTAAGCAAGCTACTAGTAGAAAAAAGTTGTTACAAAAAATTAATCTCGATGATATTGAGCCTTCAAGTAGAAAATATCCAGCAATAATTTTAGATTCTGAAAGAGAAGCTGGAGATCAAATACTTCATATTAATAATTTAAGTAAATCTTTGGATGGCGAAGTGCTTTTTAAAGACCTTAATTTAAATATTAATAAAGGCGACAAAATCGCTCTTATAAGTAAAAATGATTTAGCTACTTCCGCCTTTTATGACATTTTAAATGATTTTGATCAACCAGATAGTGGAGATTTTAAATTTGGTCAGACTATAACTACTGGGTATTTACCGAATGATAACGAAGATTTTTTTAGAAATAAAATATCTCTAATTGATTGGTTAAGACAGTTTTCTACAAATAAAGACGAAGTTTATATTAGAGGATTTTTAGGTAAAATGCTTTTTTCTGGTGAAGAAACTTTTAAAACTGCAGATGTTCTTTCTGGAGGTGAAAAAGTAAGATGTATGCTTTCTAGAATGATGTTAAGAGGTGGCAATTTTATTATGTTAGACGAACCTACAAATCATTTAGACTTAGAATCTATACAAGCTTTTAATAATGCCTTAATTAGCTTTCCTGGAACTGTGATATTCACTTGTCACGATCACCATTTTACACAAACAGTTGCTAATAGAATTGTAGAAATTACTCCAAATGGTTGCTTAGATAAATTGATGACTTTTGATGAATATATAAGCAGTCCAAAAGTGAAAAGTCAAAAACAAGAATTACTTGAGAAAGTTTAGTATTTAATTCATGCCATATTTAGTCAACTGTTTCTCCATAATTGGTTTAAACAAAAAAGGAAAGTAGGAGAGTATCAACATTGCTGGATATCCATAGGGCAACATTGGGCTTTCATCCTTAGACCTTAAAATTTGGTAGTGTTTAGCTCCAGAAAAGTGATGATCAGAATGTCTAGTTAGTTCGAATAAAAATACCCTTCCAATTACATGGTCAGAATTCCAAGAATGTTCCACTTTTACTCTTTCATATGTTCCATCATCTTTCAGTTTTCTTTTAAGGCCATAATGAGAAAAATAATTTTGAGCTTCTAAAATAGAAATTCCAAAAATAGCAGCTAAAAAATAGAGTAAGGTAACCTCCATTGAAAAGAATAAATAAATTAACCCTAAGAATGACCAAGGTATAATTGTATGTATAATCATAGGATTAAGAAGTTGATTACCGCCTTTAGATTTTATTTTTTCAGCCTCTAACCTCCAGGATTTAAAATAGCCACCAATTTGTGATTTTATTGCAAAGAAATAAAAAACATCTCCTTTTTTTGCAGTAGTTAAATCATTTGGTGTTGCAACATCTCTATGATGACCACCATTATGGTAAGTAATAAAATGATTTTGAAATGATGTAGTTAATAAAATTCTAGCTAGAAACATTTTAAATGGATGTTCTATTTTATGACCTAGTTCATGCCCGCCGTTAATCCCGTTAATTCCAAGTATAGTTCCCATTATTATCAGATAGGCAATTAAATCTACTATTTCTAATGAAGGATTGGAAATAGTTACAAGAAACACATAGATTACGTATAAATGTAATGGCACTAATAAATATAGTATCCAATCATAAAACCAATCTTTTTTTGCTAGTTTATTTTCTTCTTTGTTAAAGTTATAACTGTTTGTTGGAATAAAGTTTTCTAAAACAGGAACTAATACATATAATAAAATCACACCAGAATATGCGAAAAATCCTGTGCAATTAAAGGATATTAACGCAAAGATTGGACTAATATAAGTTCCTAGATATTTTAGTTTTGACATTTATAAAATATATTTTTAAAAGTTACTAATTATTAAGAATTTTTACAAATCTACTTTTAAGTAGGCTTTTATCAAATCCAGTGAGAAACTATAATCTAACTCTGGTCTATATTGTTTCTCAGCTGAGGAAAAAAAGCAATCTGAGAAAAAAGTAATTTCATTATTATGAATACAGAACTCATCGAATGTGAATTCAGACATGCAACTCTTATATTTTGGAATTACATAATTGTTATAGAATTCGTGTTCACTTTCAGAACATTGATTACACTCTATATCTTCTTTAATAATTCTATTTATATTTTCTTGATATTGTTTTTCAATCTCTTTTTTAATAATATTTTGATATAAATTAGTGGTATCTAGTATTGAGTTTATTTCTAATTTCTTTCCATTAATAAGTGAATATACTATGGGGAGTTGTGTATAGTCACAATTCCCACTACATATATAAATACTATATAGAATTGATAAAATTCCATTTTTATTATAAGTGATTTCATGATTAATTTCAAAAGAATGAAAACTATTCATCATTTCTACGAATTCATCTTCAACTGTATTTGACGACTGTAAAATATTATTTACAAGACTTTGATTGATAGTGCTATCAATTAATAAATTGCCACTATTTATTACAGGATAAGAGATATAAAAATTAGTGTTGTTTATAGCAGAATCTAGGCTGATGAAATCGACATTAGCCGTTTGACAATTTATTTTTATTCCTAGAGAAAATACAACTTGAAAAATTATAAATACCGCAATTTTTCTATACATTAATACTATCTCTTATATCTTTTAAAACCAGATTTTTTTTGACCACTATTCTTGTTTCTATTTGCAAAAAATTCTTGTTTGCGTTTTTGTTTTTGTTTTTCAAATTCTTTCTTTTCAGCATTGCTCATTGGCTTGTCAGTCTGAGGAAAAGGATTGGAATTTATTACTTCTATTTTTTGTTTGATTAGCTTTTCTATATCTCTTATATAGGCATTTTCTTCTGGTTCACAAATAGATATAGATATACCTTCTTCGCCAGCCCTGCCACAACGTCCAATTCTATGCACATAAGTTTCAGATTCGTTGGGAATGTCATAGTTGATCACATAACGCAGTTTACTTATGTCTATTCCTCTAGCAGCAATATCGGTAGCTACAAGAAGTCTTATTTTATTTTCTTTAAAATCTTTAAGTGCTTTTTGTCTTTGGTTTTGGTTTCTGTCTCCATGTATGGCAGCACAATCGATATTTTTATTTTTTAAATTTCTTACAATTTTATCTGCTCCATGCTTTGTTCTAGAAAAAAGTAATACTTGATCTAGTTTTGAATCTTTCAAAATATGAAGAAGAAGATCTTTCTTATTATTTTTATTTGTCTTGTATAAAAACTGCTTAATTGTATCAGCAGCTGAAGAAACTGCATTAACAGTTACTTTTTCAGGGTTAATTAAAATTTGCCTTGATAAGTCTAAAATATTTTGTGGCATAGTTGCCGAGAAAAATAGAGATTGTCTTTTTTTAGGAAGTTTAGCTATTATTTTTTTAATATCATGAATGAAACCCATATCTAGCATACGATCGGCTTCGTCTAAAACAAAATACTTTACATCATTTATGGAGATAAACCCTTGATTCATTAAGTCCAGCAAACGACCAGGTGTAGCAATTAAAATATCGATGCCATTACTTAAAATTCTAGTTTGTGAATGCTGAGATACACCTCCGAAAATCACCGTGCTTCGAAGTTTTGTATACTTAGAATAGGCTTTAAAATTTTCTTCAATTTGAATGGCTAATTCTCTAGTAGGGGTAACAATAAGAGAAGATATTTTTCTATTCTTTTGGTGGTTTAGTTCACTATTTATTAACTGCTGAATAATAGGAATGGCAAAAGCAGCAGTTTTACCAGTACCTGTTTGCGCACTTCCCAAAACATCATCTCCATTTAATATTAAAGGAATAGATTTTGCTTGAATATCTGTTGGCTCAATATAATTTTGATCTTTTAACGCTTTAAGTATTGGATCAATTAATTTTAAATCTTCAAATTTCATTCTGTAAATTGTTATTGGATAATTGCTATTGCAAATGTAGCGATAATGTTAAGTACTGAGTATTAAAAAAAATAGTCGATTTAATATTTGAAAATTATTTTATTGAAATTTTCATTTTAATTCTATTATGTCGATAAGAAGTTTAAAATCTTCATTTTGTTTATTGGCGATTAGGAAGGTGATTTCCTCTATAGATTCATGATAGAAATTAGGTTCGTCTAATTTTCTTCCTCTAAATGAAGGGTACATGCTTTTTATTGGAATTTTAATTTCTTGCCACTCTCCAGAGCTTGAAAAGGAAGTTATATAAGAAGCATAATCAGAAGACTTATGCTTAATTCTAAATTGGTAATTTTTCCCATCTCCTTTTATTTTTAAAACAATAGTTTTGAATTTTTCTAACATTAATTTTTCAAATCTATATCTAACAGATGAGAATCCGCCATTATTTTCTAAAGAAACATTTCCATAAAAAACACCATTACCATCTTTACTTAATTTGAAATTTCCTGTTGATCTTCCTCCCATTACTACATCATCCACTACTAACCAGTTATTAATGGAGGAATTTTTATTAAAATTAAATATTATGGAGCTGGATAAAGAAGAAAATAAAATCATACAACAAATTAAGTATTTCATAAAAGTAAAAGGATTAATTAATATTTAAATTTTTAAGTACTTTTTCAAAAGCTTTTCTTGGACTATTTCTAAAATAAACCGTCCCACATAAAGTATAACCCAATTTCTTAAAAATTGATAACATAGGAATATTGTCATGATTGGTATCAGCTTTTATGCTATAAATATTATTTGAAAGTGCATATTCTTCAATGAATTGCATCATTTTTTTTGCCAATCCTTGTCCTAAGTATTTATCGGAAATTGCTACTCTATGGAAAACAACAAAATCTTCATTGGATAGCCATTTACCTTCAATATTTAAATATTCAGGTTCGTTGTTAATTAAAACTGCTGAATAACCAATAATATTACCATTTTTAGCTAACACAAATCCTTCTTTATTATCAATGTCATTTTTTATAACTTCGATATTTGGATAACCATCTTGCCATTGATTACTACCCTCTGCTTTTCTTCGTTTTATTGCAGATTGTAAAATATTCCATATTTGAGTTGCCTCAGAATTTTTAGCTTTTCTAAACTGGTAATTCATTTCACAAATTATTTAATTAAAATGATCTATTTGAAGTAATATTTAGTTAGATTTTTTTAAGATTTTATCAGCAATTAGTTTAGCATCTTTACAATACTTATCATCGCCATTTAATTTCCATTCACCAGTTTTTTCTATATAAAACTTTACAGTTTTCTCAACGACTTCTAAATACCCACCGTATGAATCTAACATGTCTTTAATTTCTTTTACATAGTCTTCTTTACCAAATTCATCTTTTGTAACTAACCCCCAAAGTCTATTTATACGCTTTGACTTTTCTTTATATATTGGATCTATTGTTTTGTAAGCCATTAAAAAAAGAGAAAGAGCTTTTGCTTCTGGTGATGGTTTTTCTGATTTTTTTTTCATTAATAATTTTTATAAGATCTAAGATAATGGAGATAGGTTAAGTATAGCTTAATAATACTACAATATGATTTTAATCTTAAAACTTAAATGAGTATTCCATATTCAAAATAAATTGTCTTGTCAAGCCATCTGGCCTCTTAGCTCTTGTAATAATTGGTCTTCCCATTGTAATCTGAATTATATTATTTGAATTTATATTATAGTCTAAAAAAACATTACTATTAATTGTCAATCCTTTAGACCCTGTAATTATTTCACTTTCATTAAATTCATCATTTTTCAAATGATATATTGACAATATACTTGTTGTTAATTTTAATTTTTTGGTTAATAAAAATGGGCGCGATATTCTAAATAAAATATCTCCATTCCTTTTAAAATTATTGGTTGTTTGAAAAGATCCTAATCTTGAATCCTCAGGATAATTATTGGCAACAAATTGATTATTATTTTGAATTATTGGTTGTTGAATTGCTAAAATAAGTTGTGTTTTTTTAAATGAATAATTAATGCCAAATAACAAGTCAAAAGTTCCTAAACTTGACTGGTAATCCATTGGCAATGGCAAGCCATTAAAAGATTTATTACCATCATTTAATGGAATTTTGGCTCCAAAGGTGAAATTGAATTTTTTAACAGCTTTGTAATTTAAATTTAAAAAAACATCAGAAAGTCCAAAAACAGAAATGTTTTCACCAGTTTGTGCTAGTGATGTAAGTTTTATATCTATTCCAAACTTCTCATTTATAATTCTATTGTACTCTAGATAGTTGCCAAAAACAGAAATTGACCTATCGGCTCTTCCAAAATATGCTCCAGCTTTAATTTGGTTTGTCACTATGTTTAAACTGTCAATACTTTTAGGTTTAAAACTATTTATACTACAAAAACCTGCATCACTGCAACCTTGCCCAAATGTAAATTTGCAAAGCAATACTAACCCTAATATTAAGTAATTAAATTGCATACTAATTTTAAGTGTGTTTTTTTATGGTAATTATATAATTTTTATAACCTATATCAATACCAAAATATTTTTTTAAAAACTGTTTAATTTTGTCTTTTAAGGATCTTTTATCATATGCTATGTCATAGTCGAATTTCCAATTTTTATCATTTATTCTTTTCTTCATTATTTTGGGGTGTTCGCCTGTAAATTTTTTTAATTCACTTACAGATTTGTTATAATTAAACTCACTTGCTTTTTGAATATTATCATTTATCCACTCATCATTATGCCAAAATTTATTAAAATTTTCTTGCTTACGCTGCATAGCTTTAGGATCTTTTACCCAGCCATAATGGTATACATAAGCATCAATAGGACAAACTCTTAACTTTTCATTATCTTTTTTTCTAAATCCTTGAGCATCTTTATATGAGTAGATGGATTTATCATTTTTAACAACTCTTATTTCGTTTTGGTACCAATTTGAAGAAGCTCCAACATACGAGTAAGAGCCATAAAAGTGCAAATACTTAAATAATAATCCATCTATTTTATCTTCATCTTTGTATTTAAGCATTGCTTCATAAATAGTGTCTAAGTACTTTTCATGAACAACTTCGTCACCTTGAATATAAAATCCCCAATCTGAATCTTTAGAAATATTTGAAAATGCTTTGTCGGTCTCAGCTGCTAATACACGACCACCTAATCTTAAGCTTTCGTCCCAATTAGTTTCAATAATTTTAATTTTATCAGGATCTATTTGGTTAATCAATTTTAATGTCTCATCATCAGATTTTCCTACTGCTACAATAAATTCATCGCAAATAGGTAATATTGATTTTATTGCTTCAACAATTGGATAATCATAAATCAAAGCATTTTTAATAAAAGTAAATCCTGAAATATTCATTTTTTATTATCTTTTTTAGCAAAATTTTCTTAAATAAAAGTAAAGTTAGTTTATGTTTAGATTGGATTAAGAAGTTTGCAGTATAATAAAGATTTTATTTGTCTTAGTTTTTATTCAAACATCAGCATTATTATTTTACGATTACTTTTTCAACAAATCGTGACGAATGATTAAAACCTTCAATAATATACATTCCTGAGGGTATCCCCAAAAATGAAATTGAATTTAAACCAGTATTTATTTCACTTTGCACAACTAATTTACCAGTAATATTTTTAATTGTTATGTTGTATTTTTCTTTAGAATCTATCATTAATATTTCTTTTACTGGATTTGGATAAACAATGACTCTATTATTTTCCTTCAAACTATTTGTACTAGTCAAACAGGGAGAACAGTATGATCCTCCGCAGTCTATTCCTATTTCGTCACCATTTTGAATATTATCATTACATGACCATGATGTTCTTCTTTGGAATGCTTCATTTTCAAGCTCTGTTTTCAATAATTGTTCTTGAGCTGTTAAAGAGCCTAGTAAAAGATCGTTTGTTTCTAAAGGATCACTATTAAGATTGAACATTTCCTGTTGACCATTATAATATTCAATGAGTTTATAAATAGAATCCCTTATTGCATACCCTTGAGTATTAGCAGATCCTTGATTAGTGTCAATCTCAGAAAAATTATATTGTCTTTTTGGAAAGTTTGAGCTTGTTAAAAGATGATTAAAACTTAGGCTATTATATATCCCACCAGGTAAATTATTACCTACCATTTCCAGTACAGTTGCGTAGATGTCGATTACATTTACCAATGCATTTTCTGTTTCTCCAATTCTTGAAACACCGTAACCAGAGACAAACATAGGCACATGTATTCCTCCTTGATAAAGTGTTGTCTTACCATGGTTTGCAGGATAATCTTGAAGAACATTATTTGGAGTTCCATTATCACCAATAAATATGATTGTTGTGTTTGCTTTGTCAGATGGAGATAAAGAATCCAACATCCTTCCAACTTCATAGTCAAGAGACTCAATCATTGCAAGATATTTTTTTAATTGTGAATTTGTAGAAGGTTGAGTAAACATGTTGGAAGGTGGAATATGAAAGGGACTATGTGGAGCAATATGTGCTAACCACATAAACCAGGGATTATTTTGATTATTAATCCAATTTATAGCATCATTAGTAAAATAAGTTGTCGCATAATCAGTTGAATTCCCCGTAATATTATTCTCAGTTTTATCCCAATTATCGTAAGCATTAACTTTTCCTTCTAAAACTCCCATGTAGTGATCAGCTCCATGCCATATAGGATGAAGTGCTTTCGCAGGTTTTGAAATATGCCATTTTCCAGTAACTGCAGTAGTATAAATTGGATTGGCAATTTTAATAGCTTTTAGTAATGAAGTATAAGTTGTATCTAAATTTCCAGGTATAGTTTTAACACCATTTTTACTTCCGTACATTCCACTCATCATTCCAGCGCGCATTGGAGTGCAAACTGGAGAAGACCATGCATTAGCAAAAGTGAGACCATTGTTTCTAATACTATCAAGATGAGGTGTGTTTGGTTTGAAACTTCCAAGGTTGTATCCGTTCATGGCATCAACTCCTAAATCATCACCAATAATTATTAAAATATTGGGTGATTGAGAATACATTGTTGAAATGCTAAAAAGAATTGAAATTAGTATAAGATAAGTTTTATTCATTTTTTTAATTACTTACAACGTTTAGTATAAAATGCGCACTTTATGTTGCTACTTGCTATAAAGATAGCGATTTGTAACGGGACATACTTTTGTAAAAGGGAAGTTGTTTTTTGGTTTGCAAGTATGACGAATGGCGGAATTTGCTTTCTCCAGCTTTTAGATAGCTAATTAGTAGAAAATCGCGGTTTTAGAATTGGGAAGGAGATTGAGTGAAACGGTATAAGCATACTTTTAGAACTTTTTGGTCAACGTATTTAGTATCTGGTTCAGTTTATGATGATTTTACTATAAACTAATGCATTATAAGCCGCCCGTCTTGTCCGGTTTGTTCTTTAAATTTACCTACAATATTGGCTTTATTATTGTTGAATATATCACCAAAATAAATGAATTTGACAGTTCCAATCGATTTAAGTTTCCCTTTATATCCTTTATCATAATCGGTATTGTAGTAATAAATTTTTATTGTTCCAATGGAAGTGATTTTACCTACCATTCCTGTCTTTTCTCCCCAGCTTGACCATCCTTCATATTTAAATTGTTTATTTCCGAATGATTTAATTTTACCCCTGAATTTACCCTTTTCTGCATATCCAGCAGTTATCCAATATGTAATTTTAGTGTTTCCTATTTGTGTAAGTTCACCTATAATTCCTGAATTTTTATTCCAGCTGTAGTCTGGGGCGTAGGTAAATATTAAATCATTAATAGACTTAATTTGTCCTGATGAACCGGAAGGAGTGGTATTAGTATAGTAGTCAATAGAAGTAACAGAATTTAGAAATATTGTGGTTTCTCCTACTTGATATTTATTTTTAGGTATAATATTTTGATTTAAGGTTTTTAAATAGTTTTTTGCCAATGAATCTGAACTAAATACGTAGATTTCGTCAATAGTTTCCGATATCTTAAATACTTTATTGTTATCAAGTAAATAAATGATTTCGATATAGCCTTCATTAGTATTAATCTCAAAACTAAATTCCTGACTAAATAAAAAATAAGGAATAAATAAAAATATTAAAATTAAGTTTTTCATAAACATTTTTTGTCTAATTACCTTTCGTTTTCACTTTAATCCCATATGATATCTAACGTTTAGTATTATAAACCTAGAGCATTTAAAAAGCACTTCGTTTAGGTTTATTACTTAGTTAAATATAAATATTTTAGATTTAGCTCTCTACATTAATATGCACATGTCTTTTGGTTTAATGTGAATGCCCTATGTTTTTTATACATTGTTGTAAGACTTTCATACAAAATGATTAGTTATAAAAACTTTAATATTAAGCTATACAATCATAGCATTGGAACTCTTAACTGTTTTTAAAATGAGAAGTTCAAACTAGCAAAGGCGAAATGGAGTTGAATAAAATTATACCTATTAGTTCCGTCTGCTCCACCTTCAAGCAGTCTATAGCCAATGTTTCCTTGTAGGTTTTTAGTGAAACTATATCTTCCGGATAAGGAAAGGTCAATGGCTCTGCCTTTACTTGCTATTATACCTTCTCCAAAAAAATCAATACCCATTTTTTGAGATATATCCCAATTGGCTAATAGGTTAACAAGAGGAACGAAACCAATACTAAAATTTTCTCTTAAATGTTCTCTATTCTTCAACGAGACTCCTGCATCTCTAATTTTAGCAGACAAACCCAGACCAAATTTAAAATTGTCTTTAAATATAATTCTTCCATTATAGGTAAAGCGATAAGAATTAAACTTGTAAACAGCTTCTATTGGTATGTTAGCTTTAAAATCTTTTCCATCAAAAAGTATATTCTTTTCTATTGTTCCATTTACTAAGATTTTTATGGGAGCATAAAGAATTGAAAAGTGATTTTTTTCATTTAAAAAAATACCAGCACGCAGCCTTAAGAAAGGACTTACTGAATTCGAAAAATCATTTTTCAGAGAAAATAGCGTTCCATTATTGCCATTACGAATGTCATTAATACCTGTAAATAATCCTCCTGATTCAAAATTAATGAAAGTCTGAGCATTTGTAGATAAATTCAAGTTCGAACAAATAAAAAGAATCCAAAAACTTGGTTGGAAAATAAGCTTAGAAGCTAAATGGTTCATATTAAGTATTTGTTTTTTTCGAACGGAGTTATTTAATTACCACCAACGGTCAGTATAAATGTGCGTTTTAATGCATTTTAGGTTTTGTTAGGGCTTGTTTTCTCCAATTATTGTTATTTTAAAATCATCTAATAGAATATCTTGATTGGATTCATTGAGTACATAGCACTTTAATTTAGAGTTTAATTTATTGTGATTATAAACAATAGAATTAAACAAATGATTCCAATGTTTTTTGTCAAGCAATTGCTGGTCAATTGATATACCATTCCAATTAACATTCTCAATTGAGGTCACAAGTTTGATGTCATTAGTGTAGCCATAATTATCGGATTTAGCCCAACATTCAGCAGCTATATTAAGTTTCTGAAGTGGGATGCTGTCCAAAGGATATGAAAAACTCGGTGAAAATGAATTTGGTTTTACAATATTGGATTTTTTACCGGAGAATGTTATTTCATGATATTGATCAGATTGTAATATGCTCCAATCAGGATTTTGCTTTTCAAAACTGTTTAATGAGCAGACTAATAAGCTATCTTTATAATTACTGACAATTTCAAAAAAATCATGAATTCTGTTGGGATGTTCTTCAAAGGTGAATTTTTCAAAATTAACCTGGATTTTTTTAGTCAGAATATTTTGGTTTGACGCTACGAACATTATACTATCAACGATATAAGATGATTCTGAATTAAAAAGATATGGATTAATCCAAATGCCATCAGCAGCATTTTTAGGAACAATCCTATATTTATGAATTAAACCATTTGAAAGTTTTAGATAAATCCAGAATTGCTCGTCTTTGTATAAAAAGCTTTTAATTTTTTGAGTGGTAGTTTTATTAAATACCAATTTTGCTCTCATTAGCCCGTCACTTGTCTTTGGAATTTTTATCCAATTTCTCCATGTTGATTCAATAGCCCGACCCGTTGATTTTTTTGTTGAAAGTCGGATCTTTCGTTTCTTAAATAATTGAAATTTTTTATTACTTAAAGAAGGTTCATAAGATTTTAATAATTCAATTATTGTTTGCGGTTCGTCATTAAGCAAATATCGTCCATCGATACTGTTAAATTTACCCGCATTAATATCATTAGAAATTTTTTCACGTTCCCAAATCAAATAATCAGGAGCCAATTCTGAGCTGAAATGATTAGCATTCTTGCGGTCAAGCCAAGAGGTATATGAGGCGTAACTTTGTATGACAACTCTTGGTTGCCAGTTTAATTTATTAGCTGCAATTATGGTGTAATCCCAAGGATAAATATCGACTGATGAATTAGAAATAATATCCTGAAATTCCTTAGCTAGCTTTTGGGTTTTCAATGAATTTTCAATTTTTATTTTATTTGCTTCTTTTAAATCAGGAAATTGAGAAACAAATTCAATAAAGTTGTTGGCATTGAAAATATTGTATTTTAAATGTTTTTCAGAGTAATTCAACGAATGTTTAATATTTGCGGTCAAAACAAAAACAGCAGATATGGATAAGACTAAATTCGCAAAGTGATTTTTTTTAATGAAAAGGACAAAAAAGGATAAACAAATTATAACGTAAACATAAAATCCTTTTACGTGGTAAATGTCTTCACGTGCCATTCCATGTTTCCATGCTGCAAATAGGCTTAAAATGACAATTGAAAAATAAAATAAAGATGATTTACTTCTATTTATTACAAATATGACTCCAATAATTATAAAGAAAGTTGTCAGTAGAAACCAATTATTATATGGATAGTAAGCCGCTGCAGAAGAATTGTCTTCGGCTAAATGTGACATTCCAACGAAGTAGGTGTAAAACCCCGATATTGAACCATACATCAATAACCATATAAGTAGAAGTGAGAATATTAAAATTGTATAATCGATTAAATATTGTTTTAATTTTCTATTCTCGTATAAAAAGAAGAGTGTGAAAGAAAAGAACATAACAATTGAAACAATACCTACATAAGCCTTTACATAAAGAGCAAATGCGGTAATAATAATGGCAAGCATTTTAAACGTAACTCGCCTTGTTTCATAGTAATTGCAATATAGTAATAAGATCGTACAAAGAATAAGGTGATTAAAACCAGAAATGGTTGAAATTAAATAGGTAAATAAAAAAGTAATTAACCATTTTTTAAATGTATTTGACCATACTAGCCAGTAAATGTTGACTACAATAATTCCTTTAAATAGAGATGTCATTAAAGTAGATAATAATATGTTTTCTTGTAGAGGATACATAAGAAAAGCCAATGGACCGTGAGGAAAAATAATATTTTTACCCTTAGCTAATCCTGTCTCAAATAAGTAATTATATACCCAAGATAGAGGAGGATCAATGCCAGGAGAAATTGACCAGTCATTCGCAGGAAATGTGCCAATTACAATCAAAATCCATAGCACAAGACACATTAAATAATCTGGCAAGTAATCTTTCAAGTATTTAATTATCATATTGGATGTTTAATAATAAGCCCTAACGGTTAGTATATGAAAAGTAGGCGATTACGAAGCACCAAACTTTTGGTTATGCTCAAAGTTTGAATCGAGCCAAAAGCCTTGATTTTAGCACTATTTCGCCTATTTTTTATATACATTGTTGGCGGTTCGTTATTTTATTCTGATGTTAATATATAAGTCCAAATATTTGGAAGTTTTGCGTTTCCACCTACCGTAGAGTTGTGATTTGAAAATGCTGGTATATTTAATGATAGTGCATTTTTGTTGTTATATGGCGAACTTAAATCGTCTACCAAAAGTGGATCTTCAGATAATGACAAAACACCTAAATCTTTCAAATTCAATACTTGAAAATCATAAGAAATAATCTCATCGTTTATATGCAGTAAAGCATATTGTTTGCTTAATTCCGTTAATCCATCTTCAGATAGCCAATTTGCAGGACTATTAAAATGTGTACTGTAATCATTTGGTCCTGAAAACATAATTACTCTTTCGACCAATCTTTTCTTGCCTAAATAGCAAGCGTGGCCTGCACCTTGAGAGTGTCCTGCTACGACAATTTTTTCCCAATCTATATTGTTGGATGGCATTAAATACTGATTCCAATTTTGCTCCGGGTATGTACTTTCTAAATATTGAATTAATTTTATGATTCTTCTATTGATACTGTTTAAAATGTCAACTTCAACATCATTGCTAACTTGATTACCAAAGCATATTTCATCTCGATAATTATCAAATGCAAATTGGTTGCTACTCGAAGCTAAAGAAGCAGCAGGGACATTATTTGGATATGAAATACTGATTACATCAAACCCTATTGAAGCAGAGTGTTCAGAGATAAAGGTGTAGTCTTGTGGCGAACTAAAGCTTCCACCAATAAAGAGCATTAATTTATTTAAATGATTTTTAGTATTCCTAACTATAAAATGACTTTTGTCGGTAGTCGAGTAATTAGCATCTGTCTGTCTGGGGTGAACTAATATACTTACATTCTCGCCTATTGAATTATCTGACAAAATATCTTCATCTTTTCCACACGAGATAAGCACAGTTACCAACAGTAATTTTATCAGTATTTTCATTTTATATCTGTTTCTTTTTCTAATGACCGCCAACGAGGGTATAAACGTATTACGTTTATTCTCCTTATCTAAAACAATTTACAAAAAAATCAAATTATCAGAGGGATTTTGGATATTTTTTAAATGAGCATTACTTACATGGGTGTAAATTTGAGTAGTTTTAATATTGCTATGTCCTAAAATAGATTGAATATATCTAATATCAGTCCCGTTTTCTAGTAGGTGAGTGGCAAAGCTATGTCTTAATGTGTGTGGAGTTACTTTTTTATAAATCTTAGCTTTTAAGGCAGAGTTCTTAATTATCTTTTGGATACTTGTTGTTGAATATTTCCCACCATTTTGACCAACGATAAGATAGTTTACGGGAAGATATTTTTTATAATACTTCCTAAGTAGGTCTAATATTTGATTAGTTAATTGTACCTGCCGATCTTTATTTCCTTTTGAGTGTCTAATATTGATTACCATTCTATTATTATCAATATCATTTATTTTAATATTGATTAATTCAGAAACTCTTAACCCACATGAGTAAATAACAGCCAGTATTGTAAGATGTTTTAAATTGTAAGTACTATTGAATAACAATTGTATTTCATTTTTACTAAGAATTATTGGTAGTTTTTTATCTTTTATTGGTCTATCTATATGGTAAAACTCTCTCTTTTTCCCTAAACATTTTTCGAAATAGAACTTAATTGCATTAATGTGTTGATTTTGGGTGCTTTTTGAATAGTTGTTTTTTATCAAGTGAAATAAGTAGTCGATAATATCTTCTTTTTTTAAATCATCAATCTCAGAGCCCCTAAAATATTTTTTAAAATAATTTAGACAAGCCAAATATGAGCTAATCGTATTGGGACTGTATGCCCTAACCATAAGTAATTTTTTAATTTCTTTCAATTCAATCATAATGCAAACATTTAATTTGACATTTTATTTATTAGGTATTTAAGTATTTATTACCGTTTTTAACCGGATATAATTATTTTTACGTGAAATAGACATTGATTTGATCTTAGAATTGTAAAAAGTTTAAATATGAGCGATAAATTATGTTTGGAATGTGAGAAATCTCTAATTGGAAGAATTGATAAAAAATTCTGCAACGATATGTGCAGAAATTCTTATAATAATAATCTAAATAAAGCAGCTAATGAATATGTAAGAAAAGTAAATGTCATTCTTAGAAAAAACAGAAGAATACTTTCCTCCTTAATGAATGGATCCGATAAGGGAAAGGCTACTAAAGAGCAACTTTTACTAAATGGTTTTAATTTTTATTATTACACCAATATTTACAAGACTAAACAAGGCAAAAAATATTATTTTAATTATGAATTGGGATATCTTGAGTTAGAAGATGAACAATTTGCATTGGTAAAAAAACAAGAGTATGTCAAGTAATTACATTTATTCATGAAAAAAATATTAATTATTAATGGACCCAATCTTAATTTGTTAGGTAAAAGAGAACCTGATACTTATGGTGACAAAAACTTTGATGATTATATGAAAGAATTAGTAGTAGAATTCCCAGAACTGGAATTATCTACATACCAAAGCAATGTGGAGGGTGAAATCATTAATAAATTACAAGAAAAAGGTTTTTCTTACTCTGGAATTGTTTTAAATGCTGGGGGTTATACTCATACTTCTGTAGCTATTGCAGACGCAGTTGCTGCTATTAAAACGCCTGTTATTGAAGTACACATAAGTAATGTTTATGCTAGGGAAGAATATAGACATCATTCACTAATGGCAAAAAATTGTGTTGGAGTTATAGTAGGTTTTGGACTAGACTCTTATAAAATGGCAATTAATGCTTTCTTGAAATAATTAAAAAGCAATTTTCTCAATTTCTCGGTAAAGTTTATGAAGTGGTAATCCCATTACATTGAAAAAATCTCCTTTAATTTTTCGAATACCTACATATCCCATCCATTCCTGAATTCCGTATGAACCAGCTTTATCCATTGGCTTATAATGATTTATGTAAAATGTGATTTCCTCATCACTTAAATCATAAAAACTAACTTCTGTAGAATCTAAAAATGAATTAATTTTTCCATTCAATAAAAGGCTTACTCCAGTGTACACTCTATGAGTATTTCCAGAGAGTTTTTTTAGCATTCTAAATGCATCCTTAGAATCAATTGGTTTTCCAAGTACTTTATTTTCATAAACAACAATGGTATCAGCAGTAATATAAAGTTCATTTTCTTTAGATCCCTTTAAATAAGAGTTAGCTTTTAATTTTGCTAAGTATAATGCGATTTCATTAGCTTTTAAATCTTTGGGGTATTCTTCCTCTACATCTTTGGTTACTATCTCAAAATCCTCAATAATATTTCTTAGTAACTCTTGTCTTCTAGGAGATTTTGAAGCTAATTTTATGTTAAGATTTTTTATTTTCTTGTTTAACAAATTCATAAAGAAATGTAAAGCCAAAACCCTGCTACAAGGAATTTAATTTTAATAATACTGCTCAATTTTTTATAATCAACTTTATTAGAAGATTGATATAATTTAAAAATAGAAAATAGAATTAAAGAAATTATTGGAATAAAGAATACTAAGTTTATAATTTTAAATGTTGATTCATAAAAACACCTTCCTATAAATATTAAACTAATCGTTATTACAGTAGCTAGAACTATTTTGGAGGCTTTATTTCCAAATAATACGGGTAGGGTATAGCTACCTGTTTTTAAATCTCCATCAAAATCTTCCATATCTTTTATTATCTCTCTTTTAAGAGTAAAAAGAAAGCAAAAAATTACAAATACTTCATTTATATTTTCCAATAAATCTAAACTTTTAAATCTCCAATGGTCATTAAATATCCAGTATGGAATAAAAACAACAATACTACATAGCAATGAAACTACTAGATTTCCAATTAGTGGCCAATGCTGTAGTTTTAATGAGTACAAATAAATAATAAAATGACAAACCATAACCAATTGAATCCAGGCTGGTGATATATCAGAAATAAAAAGAAAAATAAACGATAAAAAGATATGAGCTAAATATAGTAAACAGTATTTCTTTTTACTAAGTCCTGAAATATTTTTATTATTGATTACATCACTTTTTAAATCGAAGTAATTATTTATTAAATACCCAGCTGCAGTAGTAGTAATTATAGAGAGAAAAAGCAATATTTGATCTGTATTTATATAAAAACTTCCCGAATAGTTATGAAGCATTAATCCCCAGAACAAAAGGCTTAATAATCCTAAGTTTTTAATTCTTATTGCTTTAAAATAATTTTTCACCATGAAAATGAATCTTCATCCATCCATTTATTTTGCGACCTCATAGTTTGCTCTAGCACATCTCTTACACAACCTTTCCCACCATCAATATGTGAAATATAGTCACAATTCTCCCGCACTTCTACAGCAGAATCTTTAGGGCAAGTAGAGACTCCTACCACTTTCAGACATGGAATATCTGGTAGGTCATCCCCCATATAAAGCACCTCGTTATAATTAATATTATTTTCTTTTAAATGATTTTCTAAAATGGGTAATTTATGGTGAGCACCTAAAAATATATGATTAATTCCTAAACCTTGTAGTCTAAGTTTTACCATTTCAGAATTACCTCCTGAAATAATAACAATATGAAAACCTTTTTTAACAGCATGTTGAATTGCAAATCCATCTTTAGTATGCATTGTTCTAACCAATTCACCAGAAGAATCTAAAATTACATTTCCATCTGTTAGTACTCCGTCAACATCAAATACAAAAGTGTTGATTTTAGATAATCTTTGCTTATAGCTCATTTTTATTTTTTTTTATACTAACAATAAATTTTTTATCAGGATATGGTCGACGTGGAATTCACTGTGGAGCAGGACAAACTGTGGATCTTGCAAGCGCGAGTTGGCAAACGGACCGCCGGGGCTGCCTCACGAATTGCGGTGGAACTGGCGAAATCGAATCGTTTTAATCTCAATAAGAAGGAGGCGCTTGCCAAAGTGGCTGCGTCACTTGCGGCGGAACAGCCCTCCACAAAAATCCTTGCTGATAAGAAAAAACCAATAACTACGGGTATCGCGGCGTCGGCCGGTGTTGCCTGCGGTATTGCTGTATTCACCTCTGAGGAGGCAATTGAGGCAACAGAAGAAGGCAAAGA
>ERZ767114.527-NODE-527-length-20350-cov-3.828294_pt1 | contig 20350 bp, 20 predicted proteins | sample MGYA00374952_ERZ767114 | MGnify/ENA primary metagenome ERZ767114 (study PRJEB28939, sample SAMN06267156) | marine metagenome | isolation source: Columbia River Estuary | place: USA:Columbia River Estuary, USA | collected 2012-05-05 ...
ATAATTAAATTTAAAGAGTGATAACTCTTAACAGTAAATACAAACCATTATTTGAAAATGATACCCGTTATTTCATCATAACGGGTGGGCGTGGTTCTTCTAAATCATTCGGGGTTGGTACATTTACCAACCTTTTATCGTTTGAGGCAGGACATAAAATACTTTTTACTCGACAAACAATGACATCTGCTCACTTGTCAATTATTCCAGAGTTTCAAGAAAAGATTGATTTAATGCAACTAAACCAAGTATTTGAGGTAAACAAATCAGAGATTAAAAACAAACAATCCAATAGTGAGATTATATTTAAAGGAATTAAAACAAGTAGCGGCGACCAAACTGCAAACTTAAAATCATTACAAGGTGTAACAACGTGGGTGCTTGATGAAGCAGAAGAGTTAACAGATGAAACTACATTCGATAAAATCAATTTGTCAATACGACAAAAAGGTAAACAGAATAGGGTAATACTTATACTTAATCCAGCTACAAAAGAACATTGGATTTATAAACGTTTCTTTGAAGATAAAGGCGTACCAGATGGATTTAACGGGATTAAAGATGATACTACATACATTCACACAACCTATTTAGACAATATAGATAATTTAGATAGTTCTTTTGTAAATGAAGTTGAACGTTTGCAAATATCAAATCCTAATAAATATAAGCATCAGATTTTAGGTGGTTGGTTATCAAAAGCAGAGGGCGTTGTATATTCTAACTGGACAATAGATAAATTTATAGATACTAACTTCGGGTGCTTTGGTCAAGATTTCGGATTTAGTATTGATCCAACAACATTAATACAAATATCAATCGATAAAGATAAAAAGAAAATCTACGCTAAAGAATGTTTGTATAAATCGCAGTTAACAACTACTGAAATATACAACGAAAATATCAGGCACGTTGCTAAAAATAGTTTGATTGTAGCTGATAGTGCAGAACCTCGTTTGATTGCTGAACTAAAGCAGCGTGGATTAAATATCAAAGGCGTTGAAAAGCCAAAGATAAAAGACAGGATTGCAATAATGCAAGATTATCAACTGATTATAGATAGTGAAAGCATCAACTTAATTAAAGAATTAAACAACTACTGTTGGCACGACAAAAAAAGCGAAACACCAATTGATGACTACAATCACTTGCTCGATGCTTTTGGTTATGCTGTTTGGGAAATGCTATCTAAAACTAAAAAATCTAAATTTGATATACGCTAAATCAAAATAGAATTTTTACGTTATTATAGTATGAAAATATCTATTCCAACTTCATTAAAAGAAATACCTTTATCTAAATTTGTAGAGTATCAGAAATCTACAAAGACAGATAACGAAGCTGTATCTATTCTTTGCGATATAGAAAACATAACACTTTTAAAGTTAAAAGATATACAAGATATATCTGCAATTTTAAACGATGTACTAAATTCAGACTGCGAGTTTGTAAGAAGATTTACTTATAAAGGTGTTGATTATGGATTTATTCCAAACCTTGAAAACCTATCAGCAGCGGAGCATATTATTTTAGAGCAAACAATGGCATCTCCTGATACTTGGCATTTAGCTATGTCTGTTTTATATCGACCGATTACAAAGATTAAACGCAATTGGTTTAATAAATCTGAACCTTTCTACGATATACAAAAATTTAAAGAACCTAACAATGCTTTTATAGATGCTCCAAGCGTTTACTATTTAGGTGCTTGTGTTTTTTTTTTCAATTTAATGAAAGAATTAGAAAGTTATATGATAACTTATTCAATGAATATACTGAAATCGAGCAAAATAATGAAAGCCGATTTAATCAAAAGTGGGGATGGTATGTTAGCGTAAGAGCATTGTGTGAATTAAGCCATAAAGAAGAAGAAGAAATATTAGAATACAATATACATAAGTTTTTGCGAATACTATCTTTTGAGAAAGATAAAGCTGAAGTAGCAATGGAAATGATTAAGAAAAAAACAAAACAATGAGAGGATTTTATTTAAGCATACAATTATTAAAAGACTTATTAGAGGAAGATATAAATGTACATACTATTGTACATGGTTTAAAATCTACAATGGATATAAACAAAAAAAATATATTTCCATTAGCGCACTTACAAGTTACATCATCAACTGCTGACAATCAATTTATATCTTTTACGTTTGAGGTTGCTGTATTGGATATTAGAAATATATCTAAAAAGATTGTAACAGATAAATTCCTGCAGAACGATAATGAACTTGACAATCTAAATACAACACATTCTGTTTTAAATAGACTTATTACAAAGCTACGATTAAGAAACAACGATGATAAGATTGAACTAAACAACACGCCAACTATAACACCTATTATTTTTGAGGAAATGAATTTGTTGGATGGATGGAGAACAGAAATAGAATTAATCATTCCTAATACTGAAATCAATGTCTGTTAGTAAAAAGAGAACAGAACAGGCGTTAAAGCAATTTATAAATGAAGTTGTTTCAAAGGCACGAACTAATTTAGCAAAGCGTGGTAAAAACGCAACAGGTAACTTATCCAAGTCTATTAGTGGCGATTATAAAGTAAGCGAGAATAGTTTTGAACTTTCTATATCGATGGAAGATTACGGTACATTTCAAGACTTGGGAGTAAAAGGTGCAAAGTCAAGCACTAAAGCACCAAACAGTCCGTACAGATACGGAACAGGAACAGCACCGAAAGGAATGTTTAAAACAGCTATAAACGCTTGGGTAGTTCGTAAAGGAATAGCACCAAGAGGCGAGGGCGGTAAATTCACAAGTCGTTCTGAAATGCTTTTTAACATAAGACGTTCTATTTATAATACAGGTATCAGACCAAGTATGTTTTTAACAGATGCTTTTAATGTAGGTTTTAAAGGATTAGATTCAGAGATAACAGAAGCATACGGATTGGACGTAGAAACATTTTTAAAATACACTTTAAACGCTAAATAATGGCATACTCTAATTTTATAATTACATTTGACGAAATGCCTTTAGTGGATGACGTTATCAATATTAATGAATCGTTAACATCAACTGATTTATCATTTATTTTTAAAGCCAATAGAGTCAGTCCATTTCAGGTTAAAATTCCAAACGCTGTTAATGTTGCTCCAGATGGCGATCCTCCTTTTTACATTTATTCAGGTTATGTATCTTTAAATTATAAGACTGCATTTGATATTGATTACAGCGGTTATACAGTTACTTATACAACAGGAGCAAGTGGAACAGGATTAGGAACGGTAACGGTAACAGCTAATTTTTTAAATGCAGAGTTTACAGATATAGCAGTACCTGACGGTTGTACTGTTACAATTAATAATGTTGAACCTGTACCTATTCCGATTGAAATAACAGACGTTGCTTTTACAACAAGTGAAACGCCATGTGATACAGTTACAGTTACTGTAACTACAAATGTATTAGCGGTCAATGTAACATCTCCTGTAGTTATAAATCCAAATGCTGACAATCCTTTTACATTTGATTTTGCAAGAGGCGAAGATATAAACATTTATGTTATCGATGCAGAAGATAACGATTATAGTAGCGATGTAAATACACCTCCTTTTTTAGATGCTAATTTATTTACAGTAACAACCGAAAATACAATAGAGGGTTACGTTACAACAGTTAATAATACTTTGCCAATAGGTTTAAATTTAGAATATAGCATCAACGGTGTTGATTGGCAAGGTACAAATATATTTTACGATGTACCTTTAGGATTAAACAACATACTTGTTAGAGATAACTACGGTTGTTTTATATCACTTGATTTTGAAATCGACAGAATTATACTTCCTATTTACGTTCGTTCAACATACTCGTTAAGAATGACCCCTGCGGTTACTTTTGATAGCGGTAGTTTAGATATTTATACTTATACAGGCGATGTGAACAACGAACCTGCTACACCTAATTATACACTTACTAAACCTGTTGTTGAATTAGGGCAAACTTCTATATCATTTGATATTAATTATTTAGCGTCTGAAAAAACACAGCCAGATATTGCAGGTTATGCTTTAAGCGGTTTGCAAAATACCAACACAACAGATACTTGTTGGATGAAAACAGTAGGAACTTGTTTTGATGGCGAAGAAGATGTATATTCTATTTCAAGTATTATTCTTTGCATGTATGGTTATGGTAGATTTACGCAAGGATATAATCCAACGATTGACAAACCTGTATTGATTACTAATTTAAACCAAAGACACTTTCAAGGTTACGATAATCGCATTTATTTTATTACAGATAAATTAACATCGATTGATGTAACTAATACCGATGGAACTACTAATATACCTATAACTGCTGATTTAGATTATAACGATGAGTATGTACAATCTATAAACATAAAAGACTACGATACATTTGGAAATGTAACTGTTGTTTTTAATTACGAAGATAGCGTAACTTATACATTACTATTTGAAGTATTAAACGAGTGTAAGTATGATGTTATCAATTGCGTATTTATAAATCGTTATGGCTTTCCACAATCGTTTTTCTTTAACAAGGTATCTAAATATTCAGATGATATTACAGATGAAGATTACAGAGGATTAACAGCACAGTTTGGAGTTTACGATACAACGCAACATCAATACGTTAATTACAACTTAAATGGCAGAACTAAAATAGATGTTAATACCGATTATTTAACAGACATTGATAATGAAAATATAAAACAGCTTTTATACTCGGAGCGTAAATGGTTTATTCAAGATGATGTTGTTTATCCTGTTAATTTAGAAACTAAATCTGTAAATTATAAAACTTCATTAAACGAAAAGCTAATACAATATGCAATGAGTTTTAAATATTCATTTGATGATATAAACAACGTTCAATGATAAGCACAAAGCTATACATATCTGGTCAAGAAGTAGATTTTTTTAAGGATGAGAACATAGAATTGAACTCAACTGTGCAGAATATTGCTGATATTTCTAAAACATTTAGCGATTTTAGCCAGAATTTTACTGTTCCTGCAAGTAGAAATAACAATAATATCTTCCAACACTACTATAATTCAGATGTAGATGGCACTTTTAACGCTAATATTCGTGTAGAATCGTCAATTGAAATTGGTAATTTGCCTTTTAGATTTGGCGTTATACAACTTGAGGACGTTAAAATGAAGAATATGCAGCCGTCGAGTTACAGTTTGCGTTTCTTTTCAAAGGTTGTTAACTTATCTGATAGGTTTGGAGATGAAGAATTGACTGCTTTAGACTTAACAGATTACGACCATGAAACAAGTTCAGATATTTTAGAAGCTACTTACGATACAACATTAAGCAATGGCGATATTTATTATCCTTTAATTTCATCAATTAGAAATTTTGAAGTAGGAACTGCTGATACAAATGATATTACTACAACAACAGGTAAGATTAGATATGTAGATTTAAAACCAGCAATTAGATTAATACGATTAATAGAAGCTATTGAAACAAAGTATAACTTTACTTTTTCACGTGATTTTTTAGGACGTGCAGCGTTTGGTAATTTGTTTATGTGGTGTCATAATAATGAAACAAAACTAACAACAGATTTTACAGCTAATACTTCTGTTTTTGTAGATTTAACAAATCAAGGTAATTTAGGCGATTGGAATATAGACGTTAATACTTCAACAAATGTTATAGATTTTTCAGCACAGAATACATCACAACCTTTAAATTTAACAGTAAAAATAACGCCATTAGCAGGTAATGAACTTGTGCCTTATAATTTTTATATTACAAATGAATCAGGTGTTATTTTACATAGTTTCTTAAATTTAACAGGTGTAAAATCGCCGTCTATTAGTTCAAATAATGGCAAGTTTAAATTTAAAATATCTGCTATTTATCCTTTTGGTTGTTCAATAAAATTAATTGCTTCAAAAACATTATATCCAACAGGAAGTAAATCTGCAATTCAAACTGATACTCTTATAATAGGTAGCGTTTCAATTGCGGCTAATATGCCAAAGATGAAAGTAAAAGATTTCATCAGCTCTATTATTAAGATGTTTAATTTGGTATTAATTCCTAATGGATTTGGCAATTTTACTTTGATACCTTTAGATGATTGGTATGCAAACGGTAAAGGCGTTAATATAACAAAGTATGTAGATAGTAAAGATGTAACTGTTAAACGTCCAAAGCTGTTTAAGAAGTTAGACTTCTTACATCAGAAATCAGAACAAATACTAAACAAAGCGTTTCGAGAAAACAACGGAGGGTTGTTAGGTTATGGCGATTTAGGTACAACATACGATATTGATGGAACTGATTTAAAAATAGAAACAGGTTTTGAAAATCTTATGTTTGAAAGATTAACGGACCGGACAACTTTTGATACTACAAATATTCAAGTAGGTAAATCTATAAACACAACTTTACAACCGTATTTAGGAAAGCCTTTTATATTTTACAGAAACGGTTATCAGTTTTACGATACACCGATTAAAACAGATGCTGGATTTGATTTAACCTACACTTGGCAAACAGCAACCGAAAATGATGTTATACTTGACCAAGTAAGGCAATCGGTTAATTTTTCAACTGACCCGTCAACATTTTTTTTAACAGAAATATACAACAATCTATTTAGTAATTATTGGCAAGATTATATTTCAGATTTGTATTCTACAAAAAGAAGATTATACACTTATAAATGTAAACTACCAATTGCAACGCTTATAAACATCAACTTAAATGATAGGATAGTTATTTCCGATAAGGCGTATGTAATAAATAATATGCGTTCTAATTTAACAACAGGCGAGGTTAATTTTGAACTGTTAAACTACATCGGTAATCCGTTATCGTCTGATGTAAATTCACTTGCTTTTACTGCTGATACAATAGAATATTCTGCTGACAATGATATATTAAGTGCTGATATGGAATATATTGTAACAGGTATATTATCATCAGAGCCAAACGGTATAGAATACACAGAACTATTAGCGACAATATCACAACAAAAGTTTGATTTAAAGATTACTGCAAATGTGGAATATACAGTTACAAAAGTAGATACAGGCGATGGCACAGGTTGGGTTTCATTAGAGAATGAAACAGGATTAAAGACAGGAATATTAGTAATAGATGTAGAAAAATATACAGCTGCATTAGCAGATTTAGAACTTGTTAGAAGTATGGAATTAGATATTGAAATAGGAGCAGATAATTTTACTTTAGTAATAACACAACAACAAACTACATGATATCAGATATAGTAAAATTATTAAACAGTTTAGATTTTTACGGAGCAAGTGATACTATTGAATTTGCTAAAGGAGCTTACCGTTGTCCAAGAACATTTAAAGAAATAATTAAACAAAATTACAGATGGCTATTAAGAAAATAATTGAAATAGAAGTTCATGACAATTTAAACAAAACGCAACAAAGTTTAAAAGGTGTTGAAGTTGGTTTAAAAAATGTTGGAACTCAAACAATGGAAATGGGTTCTAAAATGTCGGGACTTGACAAAGCAAAGTCTACCATTGATGGAATAGGCAATGCAGTTTCAGGATTAAATCCAGCCTTTGGAGGAGCTATAAAAGGAGCTAACGGACTTATTTTAAAAATGTGGGAAATGGCTGCAAATCCAATAGGTGCTATCCTTGCTGGAATTGTAATAACTATGAAGTTTTTATATGAAGCATTCCAAAGTTCAGTAGCTGGAGGTAAAGAATTAAAAGCAATTTTTGCAGGAATATCAGCAGTAGGAGAACAAGTAAAAGATGCAATGTTTGGTTTAGGTAGAGCATTAATTAATGTAGCATCAGCTGCTTACAAGTTTATAACTTTAGATTTTAAAGGTGCTGCTGAAGATATGAAAAAAGCTAACCAAGAAGCAACTGAATCATATAAACAATTAGGAGATGCTGTAGATGGTACAACATTTAAAATAATTAAAAATTTAGAAAAACAACAACAAGCAAATGATAAAGCTAAAAAAATACAAGCTGTAGTTCAATCTGAAACAAATAAATTATTAGTACAGTCAAGAGAAATACTTACAGATGAAACAGCTTCTATTAAAGAAAAAAAGAAAGCATTAGAAGAAGTTACTAAAGCTGAAAAATTATCATCTGCAGAAAAAGTAAGAATAGCAGCTGAAGATTTAAGAATAGCTACAGAAAAAGCTAAAGCAATTGGAGGCGAAGCGGAGAAGAAAGCTAAAAAAGAATTAAGAGAATTAACTATATCGTTAAATGAAGCAGAAACAGAAAATGCAATGACAGGTATAAAACTTAACAAGCAAAGAAAAATGCTTTTAAGACAAGAAACTGCAGACCAAAAAGAAGCTGATGATGCAAGAAAAACAGCTTTAAAAGAAAAACAAGATGCTGAAAAATTATTAATAGATGAAAAATTAAAAGACACAAAATTGTCTTTCCAACAGCAAAGGGATTTAGTAAATAATGATAATGCACTTTCTTTAAAAGATAAAACAGATTTTATAAAAAAAATCAATGATGAAGAAAAAAAGTCAATAGAAAACCACAAAAAAGAAATTGAAGCTTTAAATAAAAAATACGCTACAGATTTAGAAAATTTACTGGCTAAAACTGAACAGCAAAAATTGGATTTACAAAAGAGTAGAGATTTATTAGAGATAGAACAAGTTGCTAAAACAGAAGAAGAAAAAGCTAAATTAAAATTAGCTTTAAAAAGTAAGTATGATATTTTACAAGCAGAATTAACAGCTAAATTAGAAAAAGAAAAAATAGACAAAGAAGATGCACAATGGTTAAAACTGCAAGAATTAACTATGAGTAAATCTGAATACGATAAGCTTGTATTAACACAAAAATATGAAAAAGAATTTATTGCTGCTGAAGGCAACGCTGCATTGCAAAAAGAATTAAAAGAGAAGTTAGAAAAAGATATAAAAGTAATAGATGATAAATCTGCTGAAGATAAAAAAGTAACAGAACAAGCATTATTAAACGCTAAACTTGCCTTTGCACAACAAGGTTTGTCATTAGTGGCAGAGATAGCAGGAAAAGGAAGCAAAATCGGTAAAGCAATAGCTGTTGCACAAGCAACAATGAGTGGTATTGAGGGCGTTCAAAACGCATATACAACAGCACAAAAATCTCCTATAACTGCTGGTTTTCCAGCATATCCAATTGTTCAAGCATCTTTAGCAGGTGTATTTAGTGCTTTGCAAATTAAAAAAATATTATCTACAAATGTTGGAAGTTCTCCAAGTGCTTCATCAAGTGCTTCAAGTGGCGGTTCAGGTGGTGGTTCTCCGCAATTTAATTTAGTAGGTCAATCTTCTACAAATCAATTAGCATCTACAATAGCAAACCAACAAAACAAACCTTTGCAAACGTATGTTGTAGGAAATCAAATAACTACACAGCAATCTTTAGACAGAAACGCTGTTCAAACATCAACATTTGGATAAAAAAATACGTCAATAAAAAACTAATACGTTATTATAATATGAAATTATTTGAATTAGTACTATCAAATGAAGATTTACAAGGTGTGGACTGCATTTCTGTTGTGGAAGAAGCAGCTATGGAGGCTAAATTTATAGCCCTTTCTGCTGAAAAAAAGTTTCAGTTTAAAGAAGTAGATAAAAAGAAATTGATTTTAATGGGTGTTATAATGAAACCCAATAAAGAAATTTTAAGAATTGACCAAGAAACAAACGAAGAATACAAAGTATTTTTTTCAGAAGAAACAATAAAAAGAATATCACAGTTATATCTTAAAAAAGGCAACCAACGTAAATTCAATTTAGAACATAATTCAACAGATATTTTAAACGGATATTTAACAGAAAGTTGGATTGTAGAAGATACTAAAAAAGATAAATCGGCTCTTTATAATTTAGGTGCAGATGTAGGCGATTGGGTTGGAACACTAAAATTTGATAGCGAAGAAGAATATAATAAAGCACTTGAATCAGGGACAGGATTTTCAATCGAGGGCATATTTGAAGAAAAAATAACTTTAAAAAAAGAGGATATGGATTTTAAACAATTAAAAGAAGAACTTGTTAGCGAACTAAAACAAATGTTCACAAAGCAAGTTAAATTAGGACAGCTGAAATCAGAAGATGGAAGTATGACTTTTGAATTTGAAGGCGATGCTCCAACAGTAGGAATGGCAATCGCATTAGTAACACCAGAAGGGAACGTTGCTTTACCTATTGGAGAATATGTTATGGAAAACGGAGCAACTGTAAGAGTTACCGAAGTAGGCGTAATTGGCGAAGTAGTACCAATGGAAGAAGAAGTAGTTGAAGAAGAAATGCAACAACCAACTGTAAATGATGTAGCAGATTTAAAAAATGCTATCAGTTCAATGTTAATTAAATTTAGCGAAGATATCGAAGTTAGATTATCTTCTATGGAAACTAATTTTAATGCACAAAAACAAGAAACAGAAGAATTGAAAGTTGAACTTTCAAAAACTCCAGCAGTTACTGCAACTGTTACAGCACCTTTTGAGAAAAGTTCAAAAGTAGAACTTTCAGCAATGAGTAAAGCACAAAGATTACAATACACAATTAATCAAACAAAAAAATAAAAAATGGCAACAACAACAACAACAGTATCGGGTAATCAACCCCTTTTAGATTTAACACAAACATTAACAGTAGCTCATACTTTAACAAAAGATGATAGCGGTTTTGTTTGTTATTTGAAATCAGCAACAGGACGAGCAATTAATCTACCAACACCAATAGCAGGTTTTAAATTAACAGTAATAACAGCGCAAGTTTTCGCAACAACAGCTTGGACGTTTGTATCAACAGGAGCAAATGTAAGAGGTGGCGCAATTGTAAACAGCGTTTTTGTACCAAGTGCAGGAACAACAACAGTTACACTTTCTGCAACTGCTGAAACTTTAGGAGATTATTTCCAAATCACATCTGATGGAACATCTTACTTTATTAGCGGTAATTTTGCTACAGCAGCAGCATGTACATTTTCATAATTAAATAATAAATAAAAAAAATAAATAACAATGGCAACAACAACAACGGTTACATCTAACTACGCTGGAAAAGAAGCGGGAACTATCATAGGACAAGCTTTTAAAGAAGCAGACACTATTGCAAAAGGATTTGTTACAGTTTACCCAAACGTAAACTATAATTTGAATTTAAGAAAAATACAATTAACAGGAGGTAAAAGAGAATACACTTGTGGATTTTTACCAGCAGGTGCAATTACTTTAAGTGAGAAAATCCTTGCTCCTAAAAAATTCAAAGATGATTTTAGCGTTTGTAAAGAAACATTTAGAGCGCAATGGTCAGAAGATACAATGGGTGCATCTGCTCACAATGACAATGCTCCAAGAGATATTATGGATGCTATTTTAGTTGAGAAATTAGGACAAACAGCTGAAGAATTAGATAGCAACATCTGGAATGGTAACGGTGCAAACGCTGATGAGTTTGATGGTTTTTTAAAATTATTCCTTGCAGATGCTGATGTAATTGATATTGATTTACCAGCTGCTACAACAGAATCAACGGTAGAAGCTCACATCAAACTTGCTTTAGCTGCTGTGCCAATCGCTTTAAGACGTAACAATTTAAAAGTAGGTGTTTCTTCTGATATTTACCAAGCATACACATTCTTATTAATATCTAAAGGTATTTCTAACGGATTAGGTGGCGATGCTAATACAGCTATTAGAATGGGTAAATACATTTTAGAAGAAGTAAACGGATTACCAAGTAACACAATAGTAATTGCTGACCAAAAAAATCTTATCTTTGGAACAGGGTTATTGGCTGACCATAACGAAGTTGTAATGGCAGATGAAGATGAAATCGGTTTATTGACTGGATTAGTAAGAGGTACAATGGTTTACAACGCAGGTGTAAATTACTACAACGGTGCTGAAATCGTTTGGGCAAGAGAAATATAATAATAAGTAATTAGGGCAGATTAGTTTCTGCCCTTATTTTAAAAAAAATAAAAAATGGCAGTATGTGATTTTATAGTAAGCGGTCGTTTACTCGAATGTAAAAACTACGCTGGTGGTTTAGTAAATGCTTTTTTAGCTCCTTTTTCAGATATAGCTCCAACCGTTGTAGCATCTGAAATGACAGGACTTGGAACACTTGATGAAGTTTTTAAATTTGAGTTAAAAAATACAGGTAACACAGTTATAGAAACTGAAACAGCATCAAGAGATAACGGAACAACTTTTTATGATACAGCTTTGAGTATAATGCTAACGGGCTTAACTGCATCGTTGCTTAACCAAGCTAAATTATTATCAAGAGATAGAATGTTAGTATTTTTAGAAGATAACAACGGTAAATTTCATTGTTTTGGTTTAAAAAATGGTGTTGATAAAACAACAGGTACAAGAGAATTAGGCGGTGCTTTAGGAGATTTTTATGGATTGAAATTAACACTACAAGCATTAGAGCCAGATGTTGCTCCAATTTTATCAAGTGGCGCAGTAACTTCTTTACTTGCAATAGTATCAGCAACTTACATTAACGATTAGTTTTTTTTGGTTTAGTTTTATTAAAGCGGATTTTTATAGTCCGCTTTTTTTTTAAATCAATTTTGATTTTTTACGTTATTATAGTATGATAATATTTAAACCTGAAAATCAAACTCAAACGATAGTTGTTATACCAAGATATAACGCTGAATTAGTAGATATAAATTTACGCAACGAGTCAAAGGCAACATCAGAAATATTTGCAGATGTATCTACATCATACGCAAATGGGTATATGACTTTATCAATTACTAAAAATGTATTAGAAGCTGAAAGCTACGAATTACAAATAACATCTTCAGAAACGCAAGATGTATTATTTAGAGGTAAAGCATTTGCAACTGACGTTGTAGATTTACAAAATTATAAAATTACAGTATAATGGCAGAAGTAAAAGCAATAAGTTTAAGTTCGCATAAAACAGCGGTTTTTGAAGAAGTTAAACAAAGTGGTAAAAAATACGTTTTAAACGGTAGAAATAATATAGGTTATAATTATGTTATTGACCGTTATAAATATTCTCCAACAAACTCCGCTATTTTAGATAGTTACGCAGCGTTTACTTATGGGCGTGGATTGATGGCAAATTACGATGTTTCACTTGCTCCACAAATGGCGATTGTTCAAAGTCTGTTTAAAAAAGATACAGTTAGAAAATTAGTAAAAGATTTTGTTTTATTTCACGAGTGTAGCTTTGAAGTTATTTTAGGTAAAACAGGAAATGAAATTGCTCAAATAAACCACTTACCAAAAAATAAAGTAGTACCAAGTCAAGTTGATGAAAAAGGCGAAATAACCTCTTACTGGTACTCATACGATTGGAATGATTTGCGAAAATATCCTGCTGAAGAAATACCTGTTTTTACAGTAGATACTAAAACTAAAAAGACTGTTTTTGTAATTAAAGAATATTCAATAGACAGTTTTTATTTTGCACGTCCATCTTACTATTCAGGATTGAATTACGCTGAATTAGAAGAACAAATATCAATCTATTGCATAAATCACATTAAGAACGGATTAAGTGCAGGGCATATTATAAATGTAAACGAGGGCATAACAGATGAAGAAGTTAAAAGCGAAATTGAAAGAAATATAATCCGTAAATGGACAGGAAGCGAAAATGCAAATAAATTTATTTTATCTTTTAACTCAAATAAAGAAAACGCCACTACTTTAGAAAGCGTTTCTGTTTCAGATGCACACCAACAATATCAGTTTTTAACAGAAGAAGCACGTAAACAATTATTAGTAGCACACAAAGTAGTTAGTAGTTCAATAATTGGAATACAACAAGCATCAGGATTTAGTTCTAATGCTGATGAAATTGAAACATCATTTAATGAAACTCTATTAAACGTAATTAAGCCATTACAAGACTCTTTAACAGATGGCTTTGAATATGTATTAACGCAAAATAAAATTAGCTTACAACTGTTCTTTGAAAGTTTACGCCCTAAAGTTGAAAAGACAACAGAGGTTGTTAAAATGAGTGCAGAAAAAAAAACAGTTGGAATTGAATTAATACAACTTGGCGAAGATGAAGATTTAGAAAATTATGAATTAATAGAGTGTAAACCTGTTGATTATGATGAAGAAGATAAACTAACTTATAATTTTGCCACAACAGGAACTGCAAATTCAAATCGTAAAAGTGTTTATGACACTAATTTTTATCTTTTCCGCTACAGATACGCAGGTAATCCAACTCCAGAACGTGATTTTTGTAAAAATATGTTAGCTGCCAATAAGATTTACAGACGTGAAGATATAGAAGCAATGGGCGATGTTACAGTTAATGCTGGATTTGGTATGCATCCTAACCCAAATAAACCTTATTCTATTTGGAAGTTTAAAGGCGGTGGATTGCTTTCTGCTAATTTTACAGGCGGAACTTGTAAACATTATTGGGAGAAATTAACCTATAAAATTAAAGACGTTAAACCAGATGTTAAATCGCCAATTGCTATCGAAGATGCTAAAAAAGACAGAGCAAGTGGAATAGCAGGAATAGCACCACACGATATATAATAATTATTATGATACTACTAATAACACCACAGCAAGTAATTGAAAAAACACCTTTAAATGGTAATATCGACTATGATAAAATAGTACCTTGTATTGAAGATGCTCAAGTAACAGATTTAGAGCCATTAATAGGACAGATTTTATATGATAAAATATTAACAGACTTTGAAAACGAAGATTTAACAGGTAATTATGAAACGCTTTTTAATGATTTTATAATTGATTACCTAATTCGGGCAAGTGCTAAAAATTTATTGTTTACATTAGCATATCAAATAAGTAACGGAGGCGTTTACAAACATACAGCAGAAAATGCAGAAAGTGTATCTAAATCAGAAGTTGATTATTTAATGGTACAGCAAAGAACAAAACAAGAAGTTTATGGATTACGTATGCAAAAATGGTTAATAAAAAATAGCGTCCCTGAATATTTGCAGTTTAGCGAAATTATATCAAGACGTAGACAAAATGTAGGAAGTTGGTATTTCGGAAACGGCAGCGATTGTTGTACTAAAGCAGATGAATATTTATGAAAGAAAAAAAACCAAATATAGCAAGGTTAAGAAACGAAGAAAAACTAAAACAATTCCTTTTTAAAAGAGAATTAATAAAAAATAAAAAAGATGGCAAGGCAAGTAATTAATATTGGTACATCTGCAAACGATGGTACAGGCGATAAAATTAGAAATGCTTTTAGTAAATCAAATTCTAACTTTACCGAGTTATACGATGAAAAACTAACAAGCGTTGTTGCTGGTACAAATGTAACTATTGATAATACTGATCCTTTAAATCCAATTATTAATGCAAGTGGAGGAGGGGGAGGTTCTCAAACTTTAAACCAAGTTTTAATAGAGGGAAATATAACAGATGGAGAAGATATATTTATTTCTAATGGCGATAAAATTCTATTAGACAACGGTGCAAATTTAAAAAAAGGTACAACCGATGCTGGACTTGGTGGTTCAAAAGGAATAGCTTTACGTTGTGCAGTTGATTATGAATTAAAGTGGGAAGCAGGTCGTTTGTACGTTATGCAAGGCGATGGATTTACAATTCGTGAAGTATCACACAACTTTACAACTACACCAACAGTAACAGATGATGCTACTAAAGGGTTTGTAGTTGGTTCACGTTGGATTTTAGACAATGGCGATTTGTACGTTTGTACTGATGATGCAACAGATGATGCGATTTGGGAGTTTGTATTGCCAACACTTGAACAAATATTAGACAACAATCACGATTTGATTAACAGACAAAACTTTCAAGGTACTAATGCAGGATTAGATAGTACTGGAATTTTTGTTAATATTTTCGGAGAATCCGCTGGAACAAATAATACTGCTGATGAAGCTAATTTTTTTGGACAAAGTTCTGGTTATAATAATACGGGTGCAAACCCTAATTTTTTAGGTGCGTTATCAGGTGTAAATAATAGTGGTGCAAATGTAAATGCTTTTGGAAATGGAGCTGGAATAAATAACACTTATAAAAATGTAAATTTGTTTGGCGTTAATGCAACAGCAGATGCAGAAAATCAAACAGTATTTACAAAATGGATTTCAGGTGCTACAACGTATTGGGCAAGATTATCATTTAACAATATTACTGATAATAGAAAATATGAATTGCCAGATGCAAGTGGTACTTTAGCATTAACAAGTGATATACCATCAGCAACACCCGACGCAACAACAACAGTAAAGGGTATTGTAAAATTAGCAGGAGATTTAGACGGAACTGCAGCTTTGCCTACAATAGCAGCAAATGCAGTTACAAACGCAAAATTAGCCACAATAGCTACAAAAACATTTAAAGGTAGAACATCAAGCGGAACAGGAAACGTAGAAGATTTATCTGTATCGACAGTTAGAACTGATTTATCAATCAATAATGTAGATAATACTTCCGATATTAACAAACCTGTTTCAACAGCTACACAAACAGCTATTAATACCGCTACAACTTTAGGCAGTAATGCAAATGGTCAATTATCTTTAGCGTCAGGTAATGTTAATTTTGATTATAGTGATTTATCAGGAGGCGATGGTATAGTTACTAATTTTCACGTAAAACATGATTCAACAGATTTTGTAGATTTATCGAATAATGAATATGTAGGATTTGATATAATTTCAAAACATTCTTTAACGCTTAAAAATGATGAGTTTAATGTTGAAGTTGGTAATCCAACAACCCCAAGTCTTGGAGCAATAATTGTTTCTCCAAGTTTAGTAAGATTATCAAATTCTTATTTTACAGGCGCAACAGGTGCTTTTAGAGCTACTGATGCTGGAAATATTAGTATAGGAGGCGGAGGCGCAGCACCTATTATTACTCTTTCAGGCGAGGTAAACATCAGTAAAGACAAACTATTAATAAAAGGTACATCAACAGGTAAAACAAATTTAACTACTGCTAACGCTTCGGCAACAGATTATACAGTAACACTTCCTGCAACAACAGGAACAGTTGCTTTGACATCACAATTAGCGTCAACAATGACAAATGTAGCAGGTGGATTAGTACCTACACCTCCAAATAATACAACTACATTTTTAAGAGGCGATGGTACATTTGCTGCACCTGCTGGAGGAGGAGGTTCAAGTCAAGTAAAACTTGCTGCTCAAACATTATCTTCGGGTTCGTGGACATTAGTAGGTAACTTCTACGAATATACTTTTACAAATGCTAATATAGTATCAACAGGATTTGTAACTTTTACACCTAACAACGCAAGTATTAACGAGGTTTCAACTTGTAGAATGTTACCGCAGATAGATGCAGCAACAGGAACTTGTAAGTTTTATTCTTTGTTTCCGCCACAAACAAATATAGTAGGAGAAATAGTAATTTTTATTTTATAATTTATGGGAGTTCAATTGCCGATACAAAGTTATTTAAAACCTAAACCAACGCCATCAAATTGGGTAAGACCATCTGATTGGATTGTTATTACAGATTCAGCAAATGAAGTTAATTTTTTAGTTGCTGATACTGATTTAGCAACATTTACAATCAACACTACATTTACTAAAAATAGTGGTACAAATCTATACATAGACTGGGGTGATGGTGTAACAGATACTATATCAACTGCAACATCTGTTTTTACAAATCACACTTATACAATCGGAACAGGAACAAGTTGTTCAAGAGGTTATACAACGTTTAAAATAAGAGTATATACTGATGCTACAAGTGTTATAACCGTTTGTAATCACGTTGCACCTAGAGCATCAATCGTAAGTGGTTCAATAGGATATACTTTAGGATTGTTGGAAGCGTATTATGGTAATAATGCTTGTACTGTAACTGCTCCTGTATTTACATCAGCATCTTCAATAGGTGGTGTTAGTTCGTTTCAGTTTTTAGAGTATGTTAAGTTGCCAACAACAGTAACTTATACGAGTATAACTAATATGTTTTATAATTGTGTAAGATTGTTTGTAGTTGTTATGCCAACATCAGGTGCTAATTTAACTACTTTAGCATCTACTTTTTTTGGTTGTTTAAACTTATTGGATATTACTTTACCAAGTAATGCAACAGGAATTACAAGTTTAGCTTCTACTTTTAGCGGATGTAGTTCTTTGAGAACTGTATCATTTCCAACAACATTAAATAGTTGTACAACATTTGATTCTACTTTTTTAACTTGCGTTTCCTTAAAAAATCTTACAATACCAAGTAATAATTTAAACATTACTTTTAACGCTACTTTTAACGGTTGCATTGGTTTGTTATGGGTAAAATTTAATGCTTTGCCAACTCCTGCATCGCCATCAACTGCTGTAACTGCAAGTAATATGTTTTTAAATTGTGCATCATTAGAAAATGTATATTTTCCGTCAACTTGTTCAGCAAATGCACGTTATGGAATGTTAAGTGCTTTCCAAAGTTGTTCTAATTTAAGAACATTAATATTTCCTACTAATTTTGATGCTACATCGTTATCAAGCACTTTTTTAGGTTGCTCTGCAATTAGTCTGATTACATTTCCAAATGGATTTACTGCTTGTACAACAATGGCAAATGCTTTTCAAAACTGTTTTAATTTAGACACTTTAACATTACCTACAACAATGGGTAGTAATGTTGATTTAAACAATGCTTTTAATACTTGCAAATCATTAACAAGCATAACTATACCAAGTGGTTATAATATTACTTCTTTGCAATCTACTTTTGGAGCTTGTGATAGTCTTTCAACTGTTGTACTTCCAAATAATAGTCAGAATAATATAACAAGTTTATCAAATACTTTTAATGCTTGTTATAATTTAACAACCGTTACAATGCCTACTTCCTTAACAGGAGTTACTTTATTACAAAGTGCTTTTGCAAACTGCTATGAATTACAAAGCGTTGTATTTCCTGCTACTATGAATAGCGTTACAACAGTTTCATCTATATTTTCAAATTGCTTTTCACTTACCTCTGTTACAATGCCTACGTCAATGAGTGCTTGTACAAATTTTAGTAGTATTTTTTCATCTTGTTATAAAATTACATCAATAACACTACCTGCAACAGTAGCAGCAACTACAACAACTTTTGCATCTGCTTTTCAATATTGTACATCGGTTAAAACAATTACGCTGCCTACAACACAAACTACATCGTTAACAACATTTGCAAGTGCTTTTCAATATTGCGGTGCATTAACTACAATAACTAATTTAAACAAGTTAGGGATTTTAACTGCAACACCACTTGTAACAGGCGATTTAAACACATTTTTAAATTTAGTAACTACAATGTCTTATGCTTGTCCTTTAAGTAAGTTAAATGTAAGTGGAGCATCAGCTACTAATTTTAGTTTGCTAAATTCATTACGATTAACAAACACGTCAACAGGTCAATGGAGTGGAACATCTCCACAAATTAACGTCAGTTTTACATCAATGTCAACTGCTAATTTAAATACATTATTTGCAGATATGGCGGCACAAGGTGCAGTAACATCAAAAACAATAAATATAACAAGTGCAACAGGTGCTGCTGGTTTAACTGCCGCAGATAGATTAGTAATAACTTCACTTGGTTGGACAATAATACCATAAAATATAATGGAAGATACATCAGGATTTTACAAATTAGAAGATGAAAATTGGCTTTATGCTCCAAATGGAGTTTATGCACCTACTTTCACATTATTAATAGAATTAAAAGATACTTATATTTATCCTATTGATGGATGGAGTTGGTATGATAAACAACCGATATGAATCAGTTAACAAAAAAAATATTAGGCAGTTTAGACAATGCAGAAAATGGAGCAAGTGGTAAGAAACTAACTGCTTTAGCAATAACTGTTTTTTGCGTATTAATTCCAACGGATGTATATGTAGTGTGGGCGTGGCTTAATAATGATTGGAGTTTGTTTACAGGATTAATGGTTATCTATACAGGACTTGTAGCAACCTTATTCGGAATAAACGTAGTAGACAAATATAAAAATAGTAATAATACAGAATCTAAAGAGTAATGACAGCAACTAAAGAAGAAAAAGACATTGTAGAAATAAAAGGAGAAGTAGGCAGAATTAGACACCATTTAGACATTCAGAAAACAACAAATGAAGAATTTGCAAACTCATTAGTTAGAATCGAAAATGCCTTAATAGGCAGTATAATGAACGGTAATAATGGATTAGTACAAGAGTTCAAAGATTTAAAAACAGTCGTTAAAAATCAAAATGATAAGCTTATACAATACGGTGTTTATTTCGTTTTAATTGGTTCAGTAGCTTCAATTACTTTAGCTGGATTAGTAACAGTATTAATTAAACTTTTTATAAA
>ERZ767114.529-NODE-529-length-20289-cov-8.027607_pt1 | contig 20289 bp, 11 predicted proteins | sample MGYA00374952_ERZ767114 | MGnify/ENA primary metagenome ERZ767114 (study PRJEB28939, sample SAMN06267156) | marine metagenome | isolation source: Columbia River Estuary | place: USA:Columbia River Estuary, USA | collected 2012-05-05 ...
CAAGGCATGGCAGTTTTTCAAACGTAATGACGAAGGGGTATTAGAAAACGACCTCGAATTTCATGCGGTGCAATGACCTATCTTGCGTGTAGTGAGCAGAGCGTATCTATAATTTGACTAAGGGTTGTAGGCTAGTGGATACGCTCTTGTACACCTTTACAGCAGTTTAACCCTCAACGTTTGTCCTAGCGATCCATTCGCAGATCAATGAATCTGCACTGTTCAATGTCACTGTTAGGGCTGTGTGTTTTCAGTCTCTGAGTACCAAGCAGTGCCGTGCCGTTGTCATCGTACTCTGCCAATCTATTACATTTTAGGGCTTCAATCTCTTTTTGGGTACAACAATAGCCACCCCATTTATGTCTGTGGCGAAAACTGGTCGGCTAAATGTAGCTGCTTTGATATGGTCACCAAACAGCTGTCATCATTTAACAGACTTTGAAAAGACTCGTTATTGGCTAGTTTATTCTGACTGTCTGACGGGGTTCCAATTACGAAGAACAAATTTCTCCACGAGGGTGGCTATCTGTTAATTTTGGTTTGGATATTAAAAACCGAGCGTGCATCCCTTGTGCTTGAAAAGCCCACCTTTGTAGGTGGGCTATCGGTTTTAACAAGGTTTTTACAGACCGAGTGTGAAGGTAAGTCCCCATCCAAACTCTTGGGCGTCGAAGTTATAATCGACAGCACCGCCAACAAGCACGCGGGTACCCAGTAGGAGGTTGTAGCTTCTGCCTAGGCTGTGCGCAGTGTCACCCTCAGCATCCGTTCGCTCTATCCATGTATCGATCAGCAACTTCTCAGAGCTATAATTTTTGATGCCAAAACGCAGCGCCATCGCGTTTTTATCCGATTGATTGGTGAGTGTCTTATCTGAATAGGTTTCAGTCTCAAGATCACCGATTAAGAACTGGAAATAGAAATCTTTGGTGTAGTTTACTGGAGCTCTATAGCCAGCGCCCACGAACGGGCCACGGGTATTATACTCACCGGCTGCAGTGCCAAGGTCGCCCGTTGCATACACCTGCTCATGCTGCACCATAAAATAGAGCGTCTCATTCATGAGATAACTGGCGTTAAAAGCCAACGCTTTTGCATCCCAATGGGTGTTTTGGTCGTAGTTGGCAGACTGTGTACCCATGGTCGCTGTCACATTTTGAAAAGCGAGCGTTTTTAAATTGGGCTTCTTTGCGAGTACAGCGGTTGAAGACAGACTCAGTATCAAGGTTGGAATAATGACGCTTTTCATGACGTTCCTTTATAGTCAGGGTTAGCAGTGGTTGCATGTGCAGGCACAAAAAAGACCGCATCCGTTCAACGGTGCGACCTTGATGTATAAAGACCAGCGGTCTTAATGGGCTTTGGCGGAGAGGGTGTCCGTCAAATATTGAAAGTAACTCACTGATTTATAACACTATTGCTAAAAGTTATTCAATCTAGTGTTACCAATAGTGTTACTAAAATCAAAAGTCACTTTGCAGCATTCCTGTTTTTTTAACAAAAGTTACCAATTTAGCTTGGGAAGTAATTCTTCAAAAGCCGCCTCGGCTACAGCGTTTAATGATAGATTATTGCCAATATATTCTTCAACTATTTCGCCAACTAGCCCGTCTGGCATTTCAATAATTGACCGATAACCTGCAACCTTTGAGTCTGCAATCGTTATTGCATTGTGACCATAATAACTTTCGACTTGCGCCCACTGTGTGGTGCCACGAGAAATGTATGTGTCAAGCGATTGATCAAAAACCGATACATTTAAGACATTTATGTCACCGATCGTTGTAAATTCTAACTTGTAATCGTTACAATATGCATTCGAATTATCATAAGAACAGAAATATACGGCTGCTGATTTCCCATCGGTTATTAGCTCTGAGATGGTCGTTAATTGCCCACCAGCAAATTCGTTGACATATGAAAATTCGGTGTAATTACTTTTCCCGTCCAATAAATAGCCTGTAGATCCGGTTGGAAAGCGTTCTGTTAAGAGCTTTGTTGGAGACGAGATTTTAATATCAGAATCGGTATAAATTGCCTTAGAAAATGAAAAGTCTGCGAGATCAATTTCTGAAATACCCATTGAAAATAAATCGCTGCCAGATCGGCCTACAAACTCATCGGAAAGATAATAGTTGAAGTAATTCATTAAATTATATTGATCAACCCACTCGAATATCTGTTCCTCACGATCAATTTCAATTGAACTAAGCACGCCATCAACCATTGCTAATTCCTGAATCGTTTCGCCTATATAATTATAGGACCCCGTTTCGATTCCAGACTCACAACTTCCATCAGAATTACTGGCGGACCAAAGGCAGTCTTTCCAACTCATGTTGTCTGTGGCATACCCCGTGAATTTTGCGCTAGAGATTTCTTCAACAGCACCAGCATCAGCATCTGATATTTTGGTAACTTCGATATAATAAATATCATTTGATGTAAGTTCTTTAGGGCTTGGAAGTAAATTGATTACATCAATTATGTAAACACGTTTGGATATGCCATCCTCTGCGGTGACCTCAATTGTTATGTGGTCGCTATAATTTCCTAATCCTTCAATAAGTCTCGTCTGTGTTGAATCTAAGGTTGCTACAGTTATTTCATTAACTTCTGCATTATATGGTATCGATAATTTGTATGTGGAAATATCGGAATTAAATATCGGGCTCAGAATGCCGATTGGAAACTCAATATTATTTAGTAGGGTATTGCTGCTATATGCTCGATAGACTGTCACGTGGTAGGTTTTATTTTTTTCTAAGTCCCCACTACCTACCTCAATTGAAAAATAATTGGCGCCAGTGTTTAATTTGAATGCTTCGGTTGAAGCGTTTAGCTCAACAATTTTGCCATTTACGCTAACTGACATATTCGAATCTACAGACTGTGGTTTTATGGTTATTTCACCAATATCATTTGTCAGTTGTAGATTGTAAGTCGCTATACTAGGGTCAAATGAGAAGTCAATCTTGCCATCGTTGATTAAAATGCTTGATAGTCTTGGGCTGGGTTTTTCATCGGGCTCTGAGTCGGACGGTTGGCACCCTAACAGAACGATTGACAAAAATATAATTGATAATATTGAAAATGCTTTCATGTTTTATAGCAACTCCATTTGGCAATTTTTAATTAACTTTATCCATGTTTCTAATGCTAAATAGTTACTTGTCTAATTACAATGATATAGAAATTTCTTTGAAGAATTCTTTATCTCATTCACATGATTTTCACTCCGCTCTTGGGGTCTATACCAAGTGAGTAAAACTAGTTTTTAAATGACAATAGATGTGCAAAATAGTACTCGCGTATTGGACAACTTAACTAGCCATCGAATGTTGACATTGGAATCAGTTAGGCGAGCTTGAAAATTAGTTAAGATTCATGTTCCTTGAGCTCTAAAATAAGCATGAATCTTTCTTTATACTGTTATTGATTAATAAATTGGCCTCTGCGTATTTCTAGTTTCAGCAGAGGCGAGGAAAATGCCAGTTAATTAGCCTGACACCATGGAGTAACTCCATCGCTTCTCTTACCTGAATTACAATTAATTTCTGCTTTCATTTTTTCAATCGCACTGCTATTGAAATACGAAAAATCCCATGAATCGCCGGCAGGCAAAAGGCCACCAGCTCGAACGAAGTTGCCGATTTTTACAAACCGCGCGCCGCCAACAAGTCTTCGCATTCTTTTGATTTTTGGAGTGTGTATTATCGAGATTGTGCTAGCCCCGTTGACACTTTTCTCCGTCCAAATAGTATTGTCAACCTCCTTCATGTCTAAAACGAGTCGACCAACATCTCCTAACGTCCACGAGCTATAATAGGTAACGGTGTGATCTGTACGCAGTAGAAATACGCTCACATGGTGTTGTCCGTTGCCATCGTAAAGCCAAGGGCCTAATACCAATTTCGCTCCCTTATCCGATATTTTAGTATCCGGAGCGTTTAGCATTTCATCGATAGTGGCAGGGCAGATCTTTAGTCCGTTTCCAATAATATCGTTGCCATTGCTTATTAGCATTCCTGCACAACCAGGAAGATAATCTTGTAACGCTAGGTCTGCGGCCGAAGGAAAAGTCGAAGGCAGAGAGGGCTGATCTACAATTGCTTTTTCAAGCTCTGAAAATAGAACGGCATTATCTGTGGGTGAAGCCATGTAGGCTTTAAGTTCATCATAATTTGAATGGTAAAAAGCAGTGCGGTCAATCAGAGATTCAGTTTGCCTCTGGTAATAAATATCGCCCGACTCAAATGTCGCGGTTGAATCCTTAAGGTATTCTTGCCACCCTTTGAAGTGAGTGAATTGATTTACTTTTAAACCTGACGGGTTAATTTTAGAATAACCGAGTCTATACATTTCGACAGGTTTCTCCCGGTTATTATCATCAAGTGCATAATTGCTGTAAATTGAGGTGTTGCCGTTGTCAATTATTTCATTATTAAGGGGGCCAGCAATTGGATATGTTACTAACTCACCGTCATCGCGCAAAAACACATGAGCACTCGTGTTTGAACCATCTGGCAACGTCACCCATGTATTAGGTTTTTCTACGGCTTCTGTTTTCGTGCCATCCCCCCAAATCCAAAATATTGTTGTGCCGCCTGAGTGAGTATAGCAGGGCACACTTCCAGAATATGGTTCATCTACAAGCAATTCTGGTTGTCCGCATAAGCGAGTAGAAAAGCGTTCGGGCCACTGATTATCAATTCTTGGAACTGGCGTTGATGCCATTCGTCGCTCTAACAGCGACAGTTGCTGAATTAATGTATATGAAACAAAGCTGATCTTGAGATCTGAACTGCTTTCAACCAAGCTATAGACTTCAATGGGTGTAGGCGGCTTTCCATTCGCTATTATTAAATCCAGAATTGAAATTGAGAGGTCACTAATTCTGTCTAATGCTTCTAGTAGAGCAAGATTTACTATTTCTTCTTCTGTCGGACTGGCTCCTTTGTCATTTGCTTCTGTTCTTGTGGCTTCGATATTTATCTGCACCAAATCAGTTATCGCCATTGCTAATGTATGGGCATAAATTGCTAGCTCGCCATTTGTACTTGCATTTAGGAAATCATCCGAGAGGCTAAAGTCAAATCCAATAAGACCAAGTGTTGATAAAATGGCGTTCTCGGCTGCTATGCTATCTAGGCTGGCATTGGCATCCATGGCAATTTTCCATAGCGACGTCAATGGGCTGATAAAGCCAGTGCTGCCAGGAGGGGCAGTCAGCGTAAACTCTTTATCAACTGGGACCCCAGGCGTGTCTAAGTCGACTGAACTGGTGGTCACTTTTACAACGATAGAGTGATTCCTTTTATCATCCTCACTGATATTTTCTAAAGTGTAGCTACCTGTTTGGTCTGTTTCAGTTGTTGGCTCGCCAGTGTCACAATCTTTATTATCGTTTAGATCAAGACAGACTTTCGCACCCGTAATATAGCCGTCGGCGACCATACCTTGTATCGACAAACCTAGATCTGGTGTTCCAGAATCAAGAGTGTCAGGGGCGTCAGCACAACCAGATAGAATAAAAGCAAAAATAAGTGAAAAAGTAGGCAGGTTAATACGCATAGATGGTCCCTCATCGAAAATGTATTTGTACAAACTAAATGAATGATGGGGACGTGAATTGATTTATGTCAGCAAGTTAGAGATTCGAGGGGGATTGTAAGGCTGTTATGGTGCGAGAACCCCTGATTGGGCTTGGAAGGCTATTTACAGGATAGATACTAATTCGGTACAGGCTTATCTAATGCCTAACCGCTTGGGTGTTCTAGGGGTGAATGTGGGCGACTATGTGGTGAGTTTCGATAAACTGCTAGGCTCACTGGAAGAGGACGAATCTAGGGCAATTCTAGAGCCTCTGAAAGCTGCTAATAACGATATGAATCTATGGATAGTAGAGGGTAAGAATAAGCTCACCTGTGGTGGTGAGCCTAGTTCGATTGAGTAGTAGTTACTGAACTTCAATGCCATTAATTGTTGAAATCCACTTAAATATTTCCTTGGATGAAATACTAAGTGGCAAACCTTCTGCTCCCGTGCCAATTCTTTTCCACGCCGTCATCCCAACAATCTTATTTTCTTGAATCAAAGGCCCTCCAGAATCGCAAGGCTCACAGCACCATCTGATTATACGAATTCGGTTAGCACTGGTAACGCCCCACCGCTCACATTAAATTCTCGTAAAGAGCTAATGATGTTGGTAATACACAAAATGTCGATTTTTATACGAATACGGCCCCTTCAAAGAGTATTTACTGCAATAGCCGTCTCTTTGACCAACATCCTGATGTGTTTCAGTTGCAGGTTTCTTGGGATAGGATCTGTATTGTTTAATCGACATCGTAGACAGAGAGGGATTTAGTTTCAATTGCAGGTTTCTTGGGATAGGATCTGTATTAAGTTATCCATATTTTCCGACAGCGCATCGTAGGTTTCAGTTGCAGGTTTCTTGGGATAGGATCTGTATTGTGACGCGAAGCTCTGTTCTGATGGCTGCTATTTGTTTCAGTTGCAGGTTTCTTGGGATAGGATCTGTATTTTGGATACGCTGCTGCATGGATAAAGCGATAACCGTTTCAGTTGCAGGTTTCTTGGGATAGGATCTGTATTAGGCGCTTGAAATGCTTGAAAATACGGGTGTGAGCATTCAGAGTTTTAGTGTTTTTTTCGAAAAGGGTGTAACTGTTCTAAAAGAGTTGTTTTTTTCGAACATTACATTACTATGATAATAGATCCTATCCCAAGGAATCTGAGAAATCACTTTTGGGTGAGCTGAAATCCTCAAAAATTAAGATTGAATCCGGCAACTGTCTCTGACATCCGGGTATTTTATAAAAAGACCGTTCTTTTAGAGCGGTTTTTTTATGTCTACAGCTTAATAGCGGTCAGCGCAAAAGTTTTGATACTCGCATTGACTGCATTGAGCCTCTGATGCTGACGTATGAGGCATTATTGATCGATCTATTACTTCTCGAAGCTTTTCAAATGTAGTTAGCACTTTTTCTCGCCACTGATTCATAACAACCACTTCTGACTTTCCTTTTTCGCCATATAATATAAAACAATTCTCAACCACTGTTTTATATCGATCTTCCACTAACAACCCATATGCAACTATTTGATAAATATGTCCTTTTGAAGGCTTATTTTTTTCTAATTTAAACTCTAATGGCGTTGTTGTATTTTCTGAAAATACAATAGCATCACAAATACCGTGAATACCAAGAGGTTTTGAATTCAATTGAACCTGGAACTCAATCTTTCCTTCCGCCACACCAAATTTTGATAACTTTCGTCTTTTATTCAACATCTCTTGACGATCGTGATGATTAATTCCTTGAAATTGCCAAAGTCGATCACTTGGATTAACTTTTAATACTTCATTAAAGTATGGAATTCTTGAGCAAAATAAATATTGCCTAATCATCGACACTGGAACGCTATAATGTGAGAGATCCATCTGCATCTATTATCCTTAAATATTCATATCCGACAGCATTCTTTAAATGTGACTCATCGAGTTTGGTTTGAATCCAAAAACATCGATCCTCTGCTGAATGAAGGTCTTTTTTAGCAAGACGGGACAATGAATTTAATTCCGCTCGATTTAACTGACCAAAAAAGACTGACTTTTGGATCGGATATAGTCCTAAGCTTTTTAAATCTTTGAATAATTTAGCTCTTTTTTTATTATTCTCGATGTCATAACAAACCAAGTAATTAAGATATTGAGACATTGGTATCACCACCTAAATCGATATGATTTGTAGATATTCCCTTTTTCAACCATCGCTCCCGCGAGCCTATAGGCCTGTCGCTGTATGATCGACTCTAGGCGAAGTTTCTTTCCTTTATACGGGTATTTTGTAGACATAGTCTTTTGTATTGATTCAGACAGTCCCTTCTTCAATTTGGTATCAAACTTATTGGATGTCGAAATAAGGCGTCTTAACTTTATGACATTCCTATCCACTACCCACGCCCGATACTCCTCCATAAAATCCAATACCAGTGATGGTTTTCCAGGACGCCTTTGATGTAAGACGCCCAAATATAATTCTAGCCCGGCATTATCTAACGCTGCCCATATATAGCTAATTAACAAGGTATAGCCATAATTTAATAGTTGATTGGTTACATCAGTAGCCCCACGGCCAACACGACCATTAAAGTCAGATGCTAACAAACCACTATTTTTTAATGCTTGCCAATAAATACGTGCAGATGCGCCTTCATAACCCACCAATTCACTGAGCCATGTGTCATTATGCATAGCCCAAGGGATAGTCCTTATTGAATTCGCGGAATTGGCTATTTTGTCACTAGAGTCTAAAAGAGGGTCTTTATGTAGTTCATGATATTTACTGAAATACAAAAGCACTGCTCGTTGATTTCTAAGTTTTGCGTAAAGAATTGATGCTGCCATATTCCGAGACGCGGGGGACTGGGCAAATGAAAACTGGGCTTGCCTTAATGCGACAACACCATGTTGATGTCTACCACTAATCGCCGCGACATTAATTCCCCGCCAATCTAATATGAACAGCCGAATACCGCGATTAGAGCACTCCAACACTAAGTTACTTGAAAAAGACACTCCTTTTCGAGCAATTGATATCGTACGGAGTCGTGAAAGAGGGGTTTCCAATACGGTTTCACCTCCCTCCCTCACATGTAAACAACTATCGCTACACCCCAAAAACTGGCCATATTCCATTACAACCAAATGCCTCAAATTTAAACTCCTTTAATTAATCCTTCCCCATAAGCTTTATTCATATCTGCATTGCTACTATCTACGATGTACCAATAGCTTATGAACTGGCTGCTCACCTCTTTAATGAATAAATTAGATCGTGGCTTTCCTAATAATTTTATTCCATGAACAGCCGCAAACTTCGCTCCATCAACTTTTAACTCCGACGTTAAACTACTAAAAAAGTGATCTCGAGATTGATCAGAGTCTCCTACCCAATCAATAAACAGGTACAGCGGCTGCCTTACAGAAATGTAACGCCTTCCCTTAGTTCCTGGAGCAATCTCAATTACTACGGAAGAAGGTAGCCCATCAGGATTCTTAATTTCAATCCATTGATCAAAACCAATAACTCTATTACAGGGAGTACTATAACGCTCACCAACAGAAAACAAGCCTGCCCTTGCTTTAAAAGCGGGCATTGCAACAGTTCGCTTCCAATTTATCGTGTTGTTCTCAAAAGAAAATCCCTCTGATGGTGTGTCTTCTGGTACCTGGAGTTGCCAATTGAAGTTGCCAGTTGGTAACTTTCGCTTTATCCGATAGCCACCTGCGGGCCGGCTAAGGACTGGCAATGAAAACACACGCCTTGATCGACTATGTTTAGATTTGCTTCCAGGATTGAAAAATTTTTCACAAATTTTCCTTTGATCTACAGGTGTTGATGGTTTAGTTCCAATTAAATACCCGACGAGTTCTGATTCTATGAATTGTTTCCATGTATTTTCACAGGGCAGTACCAAATCACCTTTAATTTTATATGTCGGCTCTTTACCCTTTCCAGGACCATTCAATCCAACCTTAACTAAGAAGTCTTTTCGCTTTAGGACTTCACTTTGAGACTTAAAAGTATTTTTTGATAGATCGTAAATACGAGCCCAAACATCTTTTTTTAAAGTCGTATAATGCAATGCGTCAAGTGCATCGGCTTGCTCAAGTTCTTTATCTGCACAGATTTGTGTAGCTACCTTCTCTAGGTGCTCAATTGCCTTATAATTATTAATTTTCAACAATATAGGTCTAGTTGAAGATATTGCCTTATCAATATCGACATTTTCTAGAAACGGGGCAAGCGTCCGAACCAACTGAGTTGGATCCTTACCAATCACAGGAATTGGACTGCAATCCTCTGCTCCTGTAGGCCATTTAACTGGATCAAATCCTACAGAAACAGCAGAAGAACTCACCCAAAGTGGCAAAAAGTGTTCTGCGTGAATTCCATCTTTAAAAAGCTTTCGGCTAGCAACCTCGGTTTTACGGTACATTGGTTTTCTCTCAATCCATGTCATCTTTACATTATCTGGAATGACACTGGCTAGTGAATCGACATCTTCAGAAATGCCATTTCCCTGCCCCAATACTGCCATTAAATCTGGAGAGGCAGCAGCCACAGCAAACACAGATGCAGCGTCAATTGCATGAGAAGCAACGCCTTGCGGAGTTTGTTTTCTAAACTTGCTATGTGCAGCACCTAATTGGTTTCTGACTAAATGAACCGCGTAAGAATCAATTCTTATAGCTTTATATTTGATTGTCACATTATTTTCTCTGGACCAATCTGCAAGTTCAAACTCTATTTTTTCAATAATTTGTCTGGTAAACCATCGCTGAGTACCATTTACGCGAGTAGTCATTTGTGAACCAAGGAAAGACACAATGCGCTGAAAATAAGGATTAGAAACATCCAAAAACAATGCATGCCTAATAGCTCGTTGCTGATCAACTTGTAGGCAATCAAAAACAAACTGGCTCGGAATTTTTTCAATAACACCACAGATAATTTCTTCAACTTCTTTGGCGCTAGACGTACCAAATTGAGTTTCTAAATACTTAGAGTTCAAATCTGCCAATGTATACCGCTGAATTCCTTTTTGTAGATTTCCTTTTTGACTGCACCAAATTAAATTGGGTTCACTATTAAAAACTGTCCCTGATTTTTTTAAAGACAGTGATCGAGGAAGGATATGATCTATCTCTCCATTAGAATCGATAATATTTCCACTATAAGGACAGATATTCTGTGAAGAGGACATTATCCGGCTATCTTTTGATTGCCATTCGGTGACCTGAGTTTGTAGCAGCTTTTTAATTTTACCCTTAGCATCCGCATCTTTCCCTTTCACATCTGCTAAACCCAAGCTAAAGGAAAATTGATTTTCCTCAATTAGAATAGGGATCACTAATTCATCAACGTCTATATTTAAAGCCTTTATTTGTCGCACTTTTAATTTGGCGATTTCAAATGCTTTTCGCTCAAGTATTCGACGTAATATTCCATCAAATGGTCTAACGCTGTCTGCTGCTAATCTACTGCAACGAGCCGAAAATCCATCATCCGTTTTCTCTTGAACCATTCTCCAGCTATTTTCCATATGAGCTGCTAAAGAGGTTTTCGAAAACCCGTGTAGATCTGTCTCAAGAAGATTAAACATCTGACTCAGGGAGAAGGGATTTGAATACTTAGCCTTTACATTTTCTGCATGTCCGAAGTAATTTGAAATAGCGGATGCTGCACTTAATGTTTTTTCCCACGCGCTCCAAATGTCTTTTTCATCTTTGCTCATCTCTTTTGGAGCGAGACCTTGGGATTCAACCCGAAAAATTAATCTTTTAAGCTTCTCGTTAAATAAATTACCATGACTTTTTCGTGTTTTCTCAATTGCACCACATGCACCTTTAAGTGTACTGCGGCCAACAACTTTCTGAGTCCATTGTTTTTGAATGAAGTCATTTAGGTCTTCTGCAGATAGGCGTTCGCCTATAAGAGCACCAAACAGTTGATTCAATATTTTTGATTTGTGCGGAGGGTTGATATTAGCTCGCTCAAGAACACACTGATCATTTGGCCTCCAGAGACCTTGTTTCGCGAGTAAAACTTCGTCGTAGTACCTAGAAAGTAAGTCTAAAAATTGGTCAACATGTTGACTTCCAAGATCTAAAACCAACCGATCAGCACTATCAAGTGACTTCAGTTTGGCTACATATCTCAATTTATATTGATCATTCTTAAATACTCGATCAAATAGACGCTGCAAAAAATAAGTCGACTTGATCTCACCGTTTAGTACCGGAGAAGCCGTCACTATACCTTTGATTTCTTTAGGTAATCGAGATTTACGATCTGTTTGGTTAATTATTTCATCAATGCCTTCAGTAAGTTCTGGGTTACAGCGCTCTAGCTTCTGTGCCCACACTAACCACTTTTTACCGTAATGTCTGGTCAACGCTTCAGGATCTAGCCAAAGCGTCTGATCTTTAGGAGGACTTCTATTATCTTGATCCTCGTAAGGTGGAATGCTCTTAATAGGATCAAAAGATGTTAAAAACTTAAGAGCATCCGTTTCATTTCCAAGTAAATGAATAGCTTGATTTTTGTTCGTTCTTTCATCTTCGGTATACGGTCGCCAAAATTCAAACCAGCGAGTTAAACTACTTAAAAGTCCCTGCGGAATCCATAAATCATGCTGCTTCATTTCAGAGTCATTAAAATACCAACGTAAGCAGCGAAGCTGGAGATTGCTAATATTACCTATTAAAGACCAGAGGCCTTCTATGCCACAAACATCAACTATTTTCGTTAAACGTGTATCTTTTTGTATATCCCTTTTAATTGCAGTTAAGTAATCTTTGCGGTGTTTGTGACCAAAATCTAGTTCTTGAATCAAGTTGCTAGCAGCAATTTTCATCGCTGATATGGCTTCTACAATTGATTCAATCTCAAACTTATCTATACCTGTCTGCTTGATGGTTTTTTTAAGTTCATTTTTTGAAACAGAAAAATTCTGATTATCTAAAAGTTCCCTTAAAACAGTGGGGCTTTGGATGATAAGCCGCCATTGTTCTGACAACGGAATGCCTACCTGAAATAGGGAAGGTAAGTTTTCGGAAAACCAGTATGGTTCGCATAAATCTAATGAAGCTTCATCAAACTCCGCTGTTAATCGGTTGTATCCTCGACGATTGAGTAATCCGTATAGGCATTCCCATAACTTTTTCAGTTCAATTTCAGTCAGCGTTACATCATTCGTTTTAATTAAATTTTCAACACATAATTTCAGTAAACGTTTAGCTAGTTCCTTTCTTTTACTGCCCCCAATTCTATGGTGAGTAGCCGTCCTTGCCACCTGCGACCAGGACATTTTTGGACCTTCTTTAGGGATAACAATTGTGTGGGCTTCATTATGCGAAACAGAGAGTTTTTCACCCTCGGCATAATGGCTTAAGAATAGTCCAGTATATTTAGCACCAAGATCTATGGCGATGGGAGAAATTACTTTTTTCATAAAACGTCCTCTTAATTCAAACATCTGAACTAACGCTTCAGTTAGCACAGGCCATTAACTCATAACTATTCTAATTTCCGGTTTCTTCATGCTCATTATGAAACTCTCCATTTGTAGTTTTTCATTAATTGCACAGGTTCTGGGCTTTCAGCATTTCTTCTGGAAGTGGAAAGACCCATTCAATCAGCATCAAAACGGACGAGTATTTTTACTTGTACATGTCCATAGTCTGCTTCGATAAATAGTGGTAACTGCCGGCATGAGTGCTAATAATGGCAAGAATTTTAAAAATGGATGCTTTATTAGTTCTCTTAGGACGGTCAAATTCCAATATGTTCGAGAAGGTTACCAAACTGCGTTTTTTAATGTTTTGGCCAACTGTGAGAACGCACAGTTGGTGCTTGTAGCTGTATGTGGAAAATCATCGTACGGCCAATAAAAGCGGCACCTATCGCCTTACTGGATTACATTGTGGTTAAACTCAAGGGACAGTCTGTTACCAATTTTTGACTAGCAATATTGCTAATTCGCAGGGTAATTGGAGGTCTCAATTGTTAGTTGTAGATTAGGTTATGGGCAGACACACTTTATCTGTCGTTTTCTGAGGACCGAGATTCGTTGTGAATTGCAGATAGCCCTTGGTCAGGTACGCTACTGTGAAATCAGGCTAGTTTTTATTTGACTATTTCCCCAAATGACTCAAAACTTCCTACTCTTTCATTGAAGCAAAGGTCGGCGAATTCTTCATGAGTCAATTCTGTGTGGCATTCTCCAACTGAAAAATATCCGAGCTGTACTTCGTCTCCAAGCATCACAGACGGTCCAGACAATTTAACAAGTTTATCTTCTGAATACGCCTGTATCATCCGCTTCTTAGTTTGCTTGTCACAGTCCATAGTAGCCTCAATCTTTTTCGATGTTTTTGCAGACCTTAGAACACATTTTTTCGCACGATGGGTTATGCCATCTATTATAAAAATACCGGTATTTTTCAGTGAGTCAGAACTTGTAAAAAGCAGTTTCTCAGGCACTAACAGAGAATGGAACTCGCCCTCAATTTCAATTTTCAATTCAAGATCTGAACCGGCCTCTGCAATATCCTTTTTAAAGTCATTCTGCAGCTTGGTCTCTACTTGCACATTGATAATGTCTGCCTGAAATTGATCAATCTTTTTCGCCACCGCAGCTATGTAGTCGCCATCCTCAAGGCCTTCTAGTGAAATGCCATGTAGCTTTTTTAATTCATCCAACCGGACCTCGAGGTCAACTCGATCACTCGACAAATGTGTCTGGAAGGCAACTGCGCGCCAATAGGTTGCTAGCTTTAGCTTTTGCAGTAACTTCTTCTCAAAAAATTCGAGGCAATTGAATACTTTTTTGTCATCAATCGAACGAAATACTGTCACGACTATTCTGTTCATGCCTATGCCTTTCCCTAAATTCCATATAGATGAACTATTAAAACAGATTTAAAAAAAAATTTTTTAGGCTAATGCTCTACAGAACACTTACTTCTTATTTTCCATATATCAACGGCTTAGAAAATTCACTTTGACCCAAAATATCAACATTTGGACCAGTATGTATCGAAGTATGACTGTAGTACTCATGATCGCTGAACGATAATGCAACCAACTTATTATAATTATTTTGAGATTTGATTGAGATAGTGTTTTGCAAGCAGAATGAACATCATTCGATTAATTTGTCGCTTTCGAACAAGTGTTCCTGCCATGCCCTCTATTCTAATGATTAAAGACTGTCGACGTGCGATAGAGCCGCGAGACTGGCGAATGTATCCTGGCCTTCTTACCAGCTCGTGCATTCCCAAAGCCAAAAGCTGATCAATGCGATCCTGCTCTCGAGCCAGACCACCTGACATCCAAAATCCTGTCGGCTTAGCAATAACATCAATTGAATATAAAAAATCAAAAAATCCGATCGCTTGATCATAATTGCTAAAAAAGAAATCTCCTGAACTCGGGTGATACGCATTGGCCCAAGTCTTCGTAGCCTTCAATGCCTGACCTAGTAATTCTGGATTGGATTCGATCAACCGCAAAGCATCGTCCACTCGGCGCCATTCGACAATACTATTTAGCTCTTCAGGATTTGCAGCCTTAATCGCTGGATTTAGGCGAAGACGCTCATAACCCGACTCAGCTTCAGCCTGTCTTGCCGATTGAACAAACTCTGATACTCGCTTGCGCGGTAAATTCAACTGCATCGAGGTTCGTTCAAGGTCTCGGTCGCGAGATGAATAGTTTATTAGAACACTGTGCAGAACCGTCAACTTATAATCACCACCTGACTCTAAATTAAATTGACCAACATCTTCAAAATTTATGCAGTCTAACGTCGACAACAGATTTTTCTCAATGCGTTCAGCTAACTCCCAAAAAAGGTAATCACTCTCTGGATTAGATTGTGAAAGACGCTGTTTTTGTTTTCGAACCGCGGGCTCTTGCTTATCTAAAAGCCAAGCTAATACAACATTACTCAATTTGGCTTTTTCTTTATCGCTTCTCATCCAATGCACGGTATGGATGTAACTGTGCACAGTGGTCGCTAAGGTACTGTGCCCTAGATAATCTCCGACATTTAAAAGCGGCAGTATTCCAGCTGAAATAGAGGAGGATGAAACTAATTCATCTTGACCTTCATATTGACCATAATTGAACAAGGCTGAAAGCTCTGGGGAGAAATACATTGTACTTCGCTTTATCCATTGGCGTGTTGCACAACCATGACGGAGGTGATGATAATGAGCCTCCGGGTCGCCAGATGCTTTTTTGAGCAGGTTGTTCACAAGCTCGCGTATTGCCGCATGATCCAGTCGCTCATTGGTGCGGGGATCAACGCACAGAAAATCCAACAACTCAGAGTGCAATCGCTCTTGGCTGAAGTAGTCCCTTTTCATATTTCGGAGCAGATCACGTTCCAATGGCGCTAACTCCTCCTTCAGCTTTATAGTCCGGCGGGAACCTGTTGTTTTTAACTGCCTTTCGTCGTGTTTACGTACGCGTAGATAAATATGTTCTTCATCCAGCACAACATCTTTGCGCCTCAAAAAGTATGCTTCTGACCACCGCAAAGCGAATCGATAGCCTAAAAAAGTCACCCAAGCTGCATACTGTGAGTCGGCATCAAATTGCCTATTTTCCGACAATAGATATTCTAATGACGATAAATATTCGGTTTCCGTGATAAGGTTTGCGCTGACATTTCCAGACCGATCATTAATACCGGCATATCCAAAAATTTCTGACCAATTTATTTTTGGTACTCGCCAACTAAAAACCAGGTAATGATGGAAATCAAACAACCTGCCTGCCAGGCTTTTCATTCCTGCTAAATCACTCCCTTTTACAGCGTCAAAATATCCCTCTTCAAAATCCTCTGGGTCGAGATAAAGCACATTCAGATCCGCCATTTCATGCAGATGTTTCGCTATTTGAGAAACATACTTCACAACAGTTTCTGCTTCTAGAATATTCCCATGTCGTGATTTCTTTCGACATAGGCGAATCATCCAATGTCTCAATAGCTGCCCGAAGACCGGCAAAGAATCGCTGCCCTGCTGGCTTTCCAAAGACGACGCTAAATATTTTCTTTTCTGTTTTGTAGATAACTGCTCATTTACAAATACATCACGATTATTGGGCTGTGCCTTTTTAGACTGAATATAGGTATCAATTGCGTCTTTTCTCATTAATTGATGCACCTGATTCAACCAATTCTTAATAACTCTTGGTGCAGATTCGGTTACATGGCTCTGTATGTTTCGCTCATAGAGCACTGGTATTGATGTCGGGAGGACGGAATCGATATCGATCGGCTTGCGGGTAATCAGACGGGTCAGTACCGATAAGTCGAGAGGAGTACTTGTTATTCGATTGTTACCAAGCGCACGCAAAATACCGGGCGCTTCAACCACACTCAAACTACGAGAAATATGAACAAGAAAATCCAAACATTCATCCCAGCTAGTCGTTCGCAGCTCAACACCCAAGTTACCTATCAACACATTCAGTCGTTTAAACGGCGGAGGTCCAGAATATTTCCATCTAGTCAATTTATAGAGTAGCCCAGCACTCAATGTATCAATGGGCAGCACTTCAGATTTCTTCGTCAACAGAGTTGAGCCTGTTGAAACTGCAAAGGTTCCGGCGAGCTGATTGAGCACAAACTCACCACGAAATAAATTATTAAGTTGCTCCTTTGAAACCAGTTCAGAGTAAAGAGACACTGAAACTATTGATAACAACGCAATATCAAGCTGAGATATTTCATTATTGGATTTTGCTAATTTCGTAAGTTGTTCGATGAAAAATTCTCGAGCGCTTACTGCATCTCGATACCGCACCAAATCGGATTCATGCCAGTGTGACGATTCCTGCGAAAATGATCGAGACCATCGCTTTTGTGTCACTCCTAGTAGTTCAGTCCCATAAGCAGCCATATAACGCTTAAATAACAGCAATGCCTCTTTTACCGGCAACGATTGCTCCTGGAGTTTTTCGAGCAAGTGTTGAGTTTGTTGCTCAATCCACGCGCCAAACTCTTTCTCGGTTTCCGGTAAATCATCGCTTAACTTTATGTCCTGCAAAAACGTCCGAAGCACGGCCTTGATCTTCTGCCGAGTCAGTTCTCGTTTCGTGCGTCGCACCACCGGCCCAAATAATTTGGCATCATAGCCATGATATTGGAACGAAACCTTATTCGCGTACTGTGACCGGAATTCACTTTCTCTAATGAGCCATCCATCTCGGCTCAAGATGGGATCCAGATAATTAGATACTATATTTTGCAGCTCGCAGTGAGACTCACGACAATAGTCTCCATTTGCTAACATGCTGGTTTCATGGTGTCGTAAAACCATTGAGATCATCCATGTCGGCATATGATTTTCCGCCAATGATGTGGCCAGGTACTTACGATTAACATTGGCTGGGTATGGACCCTGTGATTTGAATAACGCTTCAATTGTTTGAAAAGTAATTGGTTCAATACCCTGCTCAGACAAATAGAAAAATAGCGGAATAGATTGCTGGCAATCAAAGGTTAAAAGCTGGTCGATGTCATCACAAAACTGTTTGTTTTTCAGAGTCTTGATGCTGCTACCTAGATACAGCAGGTGTTGCAGATAATTCTGCAATTGTCTTTTTGCTATATCCGGTAAATAGACTGAAGCAAGCCTACGAGAATCATTCGTAGCCTTATCATCAATCAGAGCAATGCCTGAAACCTCATCGACTTGATGACGATAGCAAAATGGATCAGTGACAGGGCGGTGACCTGAAGAAAACAAGAGCAATGCCAGCGAATACTCCATAAATGAATTATGATATTTGACAACATCGGACTTGCTAACCTGCTGCAAATTTTTCAACAGCCCCTTGGCAATCACCTGCCCTGGATTTATAGCAGGATACCAAATCGTTCTATGCGCTACAGGATCCATAGTTTCTCCAGAGCCTGTTCAAAAATCTCTTCGAGCATAGCGTCTGACAGCCCGGCATAGTGTTGAAGAACAGGTGCCCGTTCATTTTCACGCCCGGCGATAATGAAAACGGCCAATGCCCCGAGGCGAGTTTTTGCCAGCTCAGTTCGCATCGCATTTGAAACCTTTGACTCAGTAATTTCAAAACGCCCTGAATCCCGTGCTTTGGCAAGGTACGTTTGGTAAGCATCTGAAAGAACTCTTTCCGATTTGAATGATTCTGGAATATTGACTGCTCCTCCTGAGTCACTATAACGATTTAGCCAAATATGCAATTCTTTAGGCATCTTTAGACGAATATTGGTTACGGGTTCCAACCATAAATCTAAACAATCAGACTCTGGCGTAAACGAGGATGATGGCAACTTAATTTCGCGGAAAATATCAGCAGCACTAAAACGATACCTTGTGTCTCTCAATAGCTGAATGGGTTTTGTCGATGTTAAATAACAGCATGCGACCAAGCCTGAGATAAAGAAACTCTCTGAATTTATGTCTCTTAAATCCTGAACGATTAGTTCGCAAAGCCGCCTGCTGTCGGGTCGAATTATCTGTGAGGAGTGTGTTTCGCTGACCCAAGTTGCTCGCTCAAGCCAGTAGGCCGACTCACGACTCTCCTTCGTTGCCGCCGCGTCGGTTTCCAGTGAATCAACTTGAACCGTTTGTTCGAACAATCGAGTAGGCGGATCGATGTCATCACCAATGGTCGAAGGCTCAACAACCTCATATATATCGATTTTTGGGCTTTCAATATGGATATCATCAAGTGACGGTATTTTCTTGATCGCCGCTTGCATAAACTCGGGAGCTCTTTTGTTCTTACGAACAATTGAAGGGTCTGCTGCGGCCTTCGGACGATGTTCATCATTCAAAACACGTATACCCGTTAGTCTACCCAACGCTCGAATGAACGATTTTTCTACTTTTGAATGTTTAGTTTGGCTCGCGAGTTTGTGAACACAGTTGGTCAATGACTGTCGAAAATCATCACTATAGTTTTGGGGTAATTGTCGAAACACTTTTGCTCGTTCAGAAAAACCTGTCTCAACTGCCTTACGCATTTCATCTGATGTTGATGCTCGATATGAATGCTGAATTGTTCCTCGGGCAATCGATTCGATCAGAAGAATCAGAAGACCATCGTAAGTTTCATTACTCCCAACAAGCACAGGCTGCAAAATTGCAGCTAATAATTCATGATTCTTAATGTTCTTGAAAAGCGGATTATTGTTCGGACCACGGCCTAGCACTTTAAGATGTGATGTTACTCGAATCAGTGACTCAGATTCATCTTGAATATATCTCCAAAATTTTGCAGATGACAGTGTTGGCTTTGAACGTAAGGCAAGGCTAGAAATCGCGGTCAATCGCTCAAGATAAGTGCTGACAAGCTGAGAATCTTCGCTGATATTTGCAAGCGAAAAAATATCAATTTCTCTGTTGTCGAAATCCGTTTCTGCTATATTTTCTGCGACCATATTTGTGACCGTATAGGATAATTAGCTCTTCAACAGCTAATTTGCGACCACCTAAATGTCCCTTAATATACTTCTGTAAAATCTTTTATAATCATATAGTTAGCATATATTTAAGCAATTTAGGTATATTTATATTCGTTAATAATATCCTATATTACATACTTATTACTAGCTTCAGGTGCTAGGGGGTAACCCCGTGGAAGTTCGAGTCTTCTCCCAGGCACCATTATTCCTTTCTCTTATTGATATTCCACTGCAGCG
>ERZ767114.531-NODE-531-length-20275-cov-3.405486_pt1 | contig 20275 bp, 16 predicted proteins | sample MGYA00374952_ERZ767114 | MGnify/ENA primary metagenome ERZ767114 (study PRJEB28939, sample SAMN06267156) | marine metagenome | isolation source: Columbia River Estuary | place: USA:Columbia River Estuary, USA | collected 2012-05-05 ...
TAGCGAGATTCTAAATCGATTCCCTTTAATGTATTCAGAGTTACATTACTAATATAGATAGTTGTTATCTCCAAGAAAATAGCATAATTAATAAATGAATTCAGTGAATTTAAAAAAAGCCTCTAGTAGTTTAAACTAAAGGCTTTAAAATCAATTTTATGGTTTTATTTTCTGAAAGACAGTACTAAAAATGAAACATTAAGTAAAAATTTGCCGAGGGATTTAATGTTCCCCATGAGTTTGATGTACTCGTAGGGCTTTCCACTTCATACTTTTCTTCAGCAACATCAACATTCCATTCTTCATATTGGTATCTTGATTGACCAGTTTTAGTATATATGTAATTATAACCAAGTTCAGCGCCAAGTGATAATTTTGGAAATATAAAACATTCTAATCCAAATAAACCACCAATACCAAAACCCTTAGTTTGGCCATTGTAATCTACAAGTTTTCTTGAGTCGCCAGCTAAAACGTTGGCTCCAAAATCAGATGTTGATGGTGTTGGGTTCAGTTCTGAAAAAGGATTTCCGTAAGAGTATTCAGTTCTTGAATTTTGCAACATAAAAAATAGATTTCCACCATAGTATCCTTGAATACGAGACTTTCCTCTTCTCATTTCATAACCTACTCCCAAAATGAAAGTTGAAGATATTGAACGCTCCATATCTTCAGAATTAGCGTTACTAAGAGGGTCAGCAAAAATTGCAGCATCGTCTTGAACATAAAGTTTATTTTGATTATCTATTCCACCATATTCCAAAGTAGCTCTAACTGCCGATTTATCAGTTAAGAAATATTTTGCAAATAAATGATTAGCTGGTGTTGACAGTTGTGGGTTAGACATAAAGTTTGCATTTGGTGATGCATTACCAGTGTTTCCATTAAAAATGTTTCCTAGATAATTAAAAATAGGACTCATAGATAATCCAACAGCAAAATCTCCTTTTTCAGGGAAAACATTAAATCCATTTTTACTCTGAAAAGTAGAACTGTCGGTTTCATTATTATCTTCTTGAGCTAAAAACAAATTAACTGTGGAAAATAAAATTAATGATAAAATAAATTTTTTCATATTTAAAATTTTAATGAACGAATTAATTATATAAAAAGTCTAGATATTTATTTTCTCCTGTATGTAATGTTTTAGTTGCAGGACTTGCTAAATATCTTTTTGAATTAGACGAAGATGAATACCAATCTTTAAGCCAATTCCCAAATACATCTATGGATGTAGAATCATATTTCCAGGTTAGTTTACTCGCAGTAAACTCATCAAATGAAATATTAACATCAACACCTTCAGTTGTAGAAGGAATATCTATTGAATAAGTACCATTTGCTTTTACTGTAGTAACGAATCTTAACATTTCACCAGCTGGAGCATCAGAATTGTAAGCAGTTTTGAGAACTCTAAAGTGAATTTCTGTTCCTTCAGGAGCATGTTCTAAAGTATCGTCAAGACCCATAGTAGTATAATTTGGATCATTAGAATTTATATCTTCAACATAAGCTTTGTCAAGAACTAAGTCAACAAAAGTCTGACCACTTAATCGTGCAGTATTTGAAGTGTTAATTGTAACAGGAGATGATTCTTCTATTTTCTCACAACTTATTAAAATAATAGCAATTGTTATAAGAAAGAATGGGATAGTTTTGATAATTTTCTTTTTCATTTTAAATGTTTTTTAAATTTTATAACTCAATTTAAGGTTTTTTTTTAATCGTATTTTATTTATTAAGTGAGTTTACATAAATTAACCTATTTATAAATTTATTTTTTAGGCATTATTTTAGGACATATCTTATTGTTGCTCTTGATCTTTGCTGAATTAGAATCTCTTGGTCTTTTAATGATTTTGGTATGTCGAGGTTCTTAAAATTCCTAATTGTAAGAAGATTTACTTTGTCATTATATTTTACAATATAATTCTTCTGTAATTCTGCAATTAGAATTAACAAGCTCTTATTTGAAATTATACCACATACTGAAAAACTTAATGCAGAATTCTGCATTAAATGGACTTTTAAACCAATTTTTGAAAATATAGAAAATATTTCACTTATATGCTCTTCAAAAATAAATGAATAATCTCTAGTACTAATAGAAAGCAACACTTGATTTGGTTTATAGATTAGTGAAGTAATTTTTTCTTTGCTTTCCACAATTTCTCTAACGGAACTACCGGAATTATTTGTATTAATAAATGATCTAATAGAAAGAGGAATATTTTTATTTTCTAAAGGCTTTATTGTATTTTGGTGAATAACGGAAGCTCCAAGATAGGAAAGTTCAATTGCTTCCTTAAAAGAAATACTTTTTAAAACTTTTGTATTATTAAAATATTTTGGATCAGCATTTAGTAACCCGTCTACGTCTTTCCAAATAATGACTTCTTTAGAATCCAAGCACCAGGCAAAAATTGCTGCTGTAAAATCACTTCCTTCTCTACCCAATGTAGTTGTTTCTCCCATCTGGTTAGCACCTATAAAACCTTGTGAAACATATGTTATATTTTGATTAATAATTCTATTAATTTCATTATTAGTTGCCTCCCAATTAACTTTAGATTCTAAGAATTGATTTGAGGTTTTTATCAGGGTTCTTGCATCTATCCATTGATTTTTTAAACCCTCTTTTTTTAAATAGGTAGAAATAATTAATGTGGAGAAGAGCTCTCCAAAAGATACAATTTTGGAATAAGATAAGTCATCATTTTTTTTTGGACCTTTGCTAAGAAACAGCAGTAACTCTTGGGTAAGTTTTTTGAAAAAACTGAAAAATTCATAGTCTGAATTTAATCCTAATTCTTCAATTATTGATTTATGAAATTTTATAGATTCATTAGCTTTTTTAATTGCATCATTTGAATTTTTTTTGACAAAAGATCTCCAAACACCTTCAAGTTCGTTAGTTGTTTTATCAATAGCAGAAACAATAATAATAAGACTTTCTTTATAGGAAAAAACTATATTTTTAAGATTGATAATTGCCTTTGCATTTTTTACAGATGCTCCTCCAAATTTGAAAACTTTACTCAATTTAATTTATTTATTATTAAAGTTAAGATTTATTATATAATTAAGATTTAAGATAAAATACTATTCCAGTTTAACGGTATTTTTAAAATGAAATTACTATTTAAACATGTTTTTTTTAAAATATTTAATCAGAGAAATAATTTTTAGGTTTATACATTCCAAAATTAGATATTTGTAAAAAATTTCAAATGAAGAATGTTACAGTTGGAGAATTCATAGCGGAGTCACAAAATAATTTTCCAGGATCTACAGGTGAACTATCTAAAATTCTAAGTTCAATTAAGCTTGCTTCAAAAATTGTTAGTCATCAAATTAATAAAGCTGGCTTGGCCAAAGAAATTTTAGGTTCCTCTGGAAGAGAAAATATTCAAGGTGAAGATCAACAAAAATTAGATGTTTTTGCGAACGATTCTTTTATAAATGCGCTTTCTGCAAGAGGAGTGATCTGTGGAGTAGCATCTGAAGAAAATGATTCTTTTGTCGAGTTTAATAGTACTGTAAATAATGACGCAAAATATGTAGTTTTAATTGATCCTCTTGACGGCTCCTCTAATATTGATGTTAATGTTTCCGTTGGATCAATTTTTAGTGTTTATAAAAGAATAACAGATAAAGGTTCAAATGTTGATATTAAAGATTTTTTGCAGCCAGGCAATAGGCAAGTCGCTTCTGGTTATATTATTTACGGATCGTCAACAATGCTCGTTTACACCACAGGAAAAGGTGTAAATGGTTTTACTTTTGATCCAAGTATAGGGGTATTCTTTTTGTCTCATCCTGACATGAAAACACCCGATGACGGAACAATTTATTCAGTTAACGAAGGGAATTTGAATTATTTTAAAAAACCAGTTGCTGATTATATCAAATATTGTCAATCCAGCAATAAAGATCAAATGAAAACAGCATACAGTTCTAGATATATAGGTTCGTTAGTAGCGGATTTTCATAGAAACTTAATTAAAGGGGGAATATATTTATATCCTTCAACGGGAACTAATCCCAATGGAAAACTGAGATTGACCTATGAATGCGCACCGCTTGCATTTTTAATTGAACAAGCTGGGGGAAGAGCTATTTCAGAAAATCAAAGAATAATGGATATTGTCCCATCTGAATTGCATCAAAGAGTACCATTTTTCGTAGGATCCAAAAATATGATTGATCATTTAGAAGAAAATTTAGAAAGTGAGTCTAGATCAATTTAAACGAAGAATATCTTCTTCAAAGACGTTTTTTAATATTTCAAATATATGGGGAAAAGACTCTTCAATATCCTTAAAAAATACTTCAGGCTCATACATTTCTTTTCTAAGCCAATGCATTATTCAAGAAAATAATGGAAGTCATCTCTTTATCTTTTCTGATAAAGAAGAGGCTCTTTATTTTTTTAACGATTTAGAAAGCTTATTTGAAAAGGAAAGAGGAACTACTTTACTATTTTACCCAGCATCATATCGAAGGCCTTATCAAATAATGGATTCGGATCCTACGAGCATACTTCAAAGAACAGAAGTAATTGATTCGCTAAGTAAGCAAAGAAAAAAACTAATTATTGTTACTTATCCAGAAGCAATTATTGAAAAAGTCATTGCAAAAAAAAGCTTTGAAGAAAATAATATAACAATTTCAACAGGAGAAGATTTAGAACTGGATTTAATTAATGAAATATTAATAGAACTTGATTTTGAAAAAGTGGACCACGTATACGAACCCGGTCAATTTGCTGTAAGAGGCGGAATAATTGATGTATTTTCTTTTAATAATGAATTCCCTTATAGAATTGAGCTTTTTGGAAATGAGATAGAGTCTATAAGAGAGTTTGACCCTGTAACTCAGCTTTCTGTAATTACTTTAAATAAGATTAAAATAGTTCCCAATATAAATAATCCAGCACTATCAAAAGATCGAGTTTCTTTTCTAGATCATCTTTCTAAAAACACAGTCTTATGGGCTAAAGATTTAGAAATTGCTCAAAAGAAAATGGATCAAGGGTTTGAAACTGCAAATAAAGTATATAACAAAATAAAAGAAAAAAAAGAATTACTTCTCCCAGTTGAAATGTATTTATCACCATTAGAATTTTTATCTAAAATAAGTGAATATTCATCAATAGAGTGGAATAGGACTATTAATCAAAACAATACAGTAGTTATAGACTGTAATACGATTGATCAACCTAATTTTAATAAGAATTTAGATGTTTTAGTAAGTAAGTTAGAAGAGCTTAAAGATGATGATTATTCAATTTTTATTTGTTCGGACCAGGATTCACAAATAAAGAGACTGAGGGGAATTTTTATAGAGTTAGAAAAAGATTCTTTATGCAGTTTTATACCAATTGGAATACATCAAGGATTTATCGACCATAACGAAAAAATTGTTGTTTTCACAGACCACCAAATTTTTGAAAGATACCATAGATTTCATTCTAGGAAGAGTGTTTCTAAGTCCAAAGAAACCTTTACACTTAAAGAAATATATGACCTGCAGAAAGGAGATTTTGTAGTTCATATTGATCACGGAGTTGGAGAATTTTCAGGATTAGAAAAAATTGATGTTCAAGGGACGGAACAAGAAGCCATTAGATTAATTTATAAAGGAGGAGATATTCTTTATGTAAGTATTCACTCTCTACATAGAATCACTAAATTTTCAGGAAAAGAGGGGACTAAACCTTCTTTAAATAAACTAGGTTCACCAGCTTGGTCTTTGGCAAAGCAAAAGGCGAAGAAGAAAATTAAAGAAGTTGCTTTTGACTTAATACAGTTGTATGCTAAAAGAAGAATGCAATCTGGATTTGAATTTCAACCAGATACTTACTTACAAAACGAGTTAGAAGCCTCTTTTATTTATGAAGACACTCCAGATCAACTTGCCTCAACATCTGCTGTGAAATTAGACATGGAAAAACCCCATCCAATGGATAGATTAATTTGTGGAGATGTTGGTTTTGGCAAAACAGAGATTGCCATTAGAGCAGCTTTTAAAGCAGTTGCCGATAATAAACAAGTAGCTGTCCTTGTCCCTACCACAGTACTTGCTTTTCAGCATTTTAGAACCTTTTCGGAAAGGCTGAAAGACTTCCCATGTAACGTTGACTATATTAACAGATTTAAATCTACTAAGAATACTAAAACTACTCTTGAAGAATTACAAAATGGTAAAATTGATATATTAATTGGGACACATAAATTAATCGGAAAAGATGTAATTTTTAAGGATTTGGGACTTTTAATTATTGATGAAGAGCAAAAATTTGGAGTTGGGGTAAAAGATCAGCTTAAAAATATTAAAGTTAACGTAGACACATTGACTTTAACAGCAACACCAATTCCCAGAACTTTACAATTTAGTTTAATGAATGCAAGAGATCTCTCAATTATAAATACCCCTCCACCGAATAGATTTCCAGTAGAAACCACTGTACAATCTTTTTCAGAAGATACTATTAGAGAGTCAATAAATTATGAACTTGAAAGAGAGGGACAAGTTTTTTTTGTACATAATAGACTACAAAACATTAATGAAATTGCAGGGATGATTAGCCGATTGTGCCCCAATGCAAGAATCGCAGTTGGACATGGCCAAATGGAAGGCAAGAAATTAGAGGCAATTATACTAGATTTTATGGATGGATTATATGATGTCTTAGTTGCAACTACTATAATTGAATCCGGAATTGACATTCCAAATGCCAATACCATTATTATAAATAATGCCAATCATTTTGGGTTAAGTGATCTTCATCAGTTAAGAGGAAGGGTAGGAAGATCAAATAAGAAAGCATTTGCATATTTATTTACTCCACCACCTCAACATTTATCTTCGGAAGCAAGAAAAAGGTTACATGCAATAGAGCAATTTTCGGATTTGGGGAGCGGTTTTAATATTGCAATGAGAGACTTAGACATTAGAGGAGCCGGTGACTTGTTAGGGGCAAATCAAAGTGGTTTTATCAATGATATTGGCTTTGATACTTATCAAAAAATTTTGGATGAAGCAATACTTGAGCTTAAAGAAAATGAATTTAAATCAGTTTTTTCTAAAGAATTAGAGCATAGAGATTTTGTAAAAGAATGTATTTTAGAAACAGATTTATCTTTAGTCATACCAGATGATTATGTAAATGATATTAATGAAAGGTTATCGCTATACAAGAGACTAGATCAATTAACTTTTGAAGAGGCCAGTAATTCATTTATAAATGAGTTAAATGACAGATTTGGAACAATACCAATTCAAACAACAGAACTAATTAAAACTTTAAGCCTTAGGGAACAAGCAAAAAAAATAGGATTTGAAAAACTGGTGATAAAACAAAATAAACTTGTAGGTAAATTTACTACTGCTCATCCTAATTATTTTGAATCTAGTACTTTCTCTAAAGTTTTAAGCTTTGTTCAAAGTAACAAGAATGGGGTTCATTTAAAAGAAAAAAATAACAGTTTAATTTTAACATTTGAAAATGTCAATAGTATTGAAATAGCAAATAAGAAATTAAAAGAAATAATTAGTTAAGATTTAATTTCAAAATCATCCATAAATTTAGTAGTAAAATCACCGTTAATAAACTTTTCATTCTCTAATAATTGCTGATGAAAAGGGATGGTAGTTTTAACTCCTTCAATAATGTACTCATCTAAAGCTCTTTTCATTTTTTGAATAGCCTCTTCTCTAGTTTGGGCAACTGTTATTAGCTTAGAAATCATAGAATCATAATACGGTGGAATTATATAACTTGCATAAACATGAGTATCAATACGAATACCGTGTCCTCCAGGCGAGTGATAATTAGTAATTTTCCCAGGTGAAGGAATGAAATTTTTATGTGGATCTTCTGCATTAATTCTACATTGAATGGAATGCATTTGAGGAAAATAATCTTTCCCTGATATTTTTTCACCAAAGGCAATTTTAATTTGCTCCTTAATTAAATCATGATTTATAACCTCTTCAGTGATAGTGTGCTCTACTTGAATTCGAGTATTCATCTCCATAAAGTAGAAGTTCCGAAATTTATCTACTAAAAATTCAACGGTACCCACTCCTTCATATTTTACGGCTTTTGCAGCTTTTTTAGCTGCTTTCCCCATTTTAGTTCTTAAATCTGTGGTCATGAATGGAGACGGAGTTTCTTCAACTAATTTTTGATGTCTTCTTTGAATTGAACAATCTCTTTCAGAAAGGTGACAAACATTCCCAAATTGATCTGCAGCTATTTGAATTTCAATATGTCTTGGCTCTTCAATAAATTTTTCCATATACATGCCATCATTTCCAAATGCGGCAGCAGCTTCAGTTCTTGCAGACGACCATCCTTCTACTAACTGATTATCATTCCAACATAGTCTCATTCCTTTCCCACCACCACCTGCAGTAGCTTTTAGCATTACGGGATAAGTAATTTTATTAGCAATTTTTTTTGCTTCTTTAAGATCTTTAATAATCCCAACTGAACCAGGAATTGTTGGAACTTTTGCATTTCTCATTGTTTCTTTTGCAGACGCTTTGTCGCCCATAGAATCTATCTGTTCGGGTAATGCACCTATGAACTTAATTTCATGTTCTTGACAGATTCTAGAAAAGTTTGAATTTTCTGAAAGGAACCCATAACCAGGGTGAATCGCATCGGCATTTGTAATTTCAGCAGCAGATATAATATTAGGTATTTTTAAATAAGAGTCCTTGCTTGACGGAGGGCCAACACAAACTGCTTCATCTGCAAATTTAACATGTAAACTGTCTTTGTCGGCAGTAGAATAAACAGCAACTGTCTTAATTCCCATTTCTTTACAAGTCCTTATAACACGTAAAGCTATTTCACCTCGATTGGCAATCAGAATTTTTTTGAACATAATTAAAGGGGGTCTTTAAATATTAGGATCTATAAGAAAAAGAGGTTGGTCAAATTCTATAGGGGAAACATCATCCACTAATATTTTTACAATTTTACCAGAAACTTCAGACTCAATTTCATTGAATAATTTCATTGCCTCAATTATACATAGCGTATTACCAGGCTTAATTATCGATCCAACTTCAACAAAAGGCGGTTTTTCTGGTGCTGAAGAACGATAAAAAGTTCCAATCATTTGTGCTTTAATCGTAACCAAATTACTGTCTTCTTTAGTATCTTCTTTTTTTTCAGGCTTGGTAACTTCAGCGATTACTTGAGGCTGAACCATTGGAGGATGCATTGCTCCTACAGGACTAATCTGTTGCACAATTTTAGTCTCTTCTTTAAAATTGGTTTTTTTCTTAGCCATATAATCTGACTTTATGACAAGCTTAAAGTCTTTTTTCTCAATTTCTACTTCGTTAACACCAGCCTTGGCGACGAATTTTATTAAATCTTGAATTTCGTTAATGTTCATATTTAATTCATTAAATAATATGTAAATCTAAAATAAAAATGATTTAAACGGTGATTATAAATGTTAATATGCCCATTTTAAGTAAACGCTTCCCCATGTGAACCCTCCGCCAAATGCAGCTAAGACAATATTATCTCCTTTTTTTAGCTTATTTTCCCAATCCCATAGACATAAGGGAATTGTTGCAGCAGTAGTGTTGCCATATTTGTTAATATTGATCATTACCTTATCCTTAGTTAATCCCATTCTGTTAGCTGTGGCGTCAATAATCCTTAGGTTCGCTTGATGAGGGACTAACCAATCTACATCATTTCCTGTAAGATTATTTCTTTCCATTATTTCTGCTGATACGTCTGCCATGTTTGTTACTGCAAACTTAAAAACAGATTTTCCTTCTTGGTACATGTAAGTGTTTGGGTCTCCAACATTTTCATTAGTTATTGGATATGCAGATCCACCATATTTTTGAATAAGCAGATCTTTTCCAGATCCATCAACTTTTAAAATAGAATCTAAAATTCCATGACCTTCCTCATTAGGCTCTAAGAGAACCCCTCCGCAACCGTCTCCAAATAAAATACAAGTATTTCTGTCTTCATAATTAACAATTGAAGACATTATATCAGCGCCCAAAACAATTACTTTTTTATATTTTCCACTCTCAATAAATTGTTGACCTGTGATTAAAGTAAATATAAAACCAGAACAAGCGGCACTTAAATCAAACCCCCATGCGTTAGTTGCTCCACTTTTTTCACAAATGATATTTGAGGAACTTGGGAAACGATGATCTGGAGTTATAGTTCCAACAATTATCATGTCTATTTCAAGTGGAGAAATCCCTCTTTTTTTACAAATTTCTTTTACAACATCACTTCCCATATCAGAAAGTGTTTCACCACCTGATACAATTCTTCTTTCTTTTATTCCAGTTCTTGAAACAATCCACTCATCATTAGTGTCAACCATTTTTTCTAAATCCTTATTTGTAAGAATTTTTTCAGGGACAACACCATGCACGCAAGTAATAGCAGCATTTATATTATTCATTTAAAAGCTTTTTTAATTTTAGAATTAAGTTTAGAATTAATTAAGTCTTTTCCTAGTAAAATCATATTTTTAATAGCATTTTCATTGCTAATCCCATGACCAATTAGAACATTGCCATCTACTCCTAAAACCGGAGTTCCGCCATATATTTCATAATTAAATCTATCAAAATAAGGATCAGAAAGTTTTTTTTGATCGATTAAGGTGTAAAAAGATTCCGCTAATTTAAGCACCACATTTCCAGTGAATCCATCGCAAACTACAACATCAGCCTTGTCATTAAAAAGGTCTCTACCTTCAATATTACCAATAAAATTAATGTCATCATTATCCTCTAAAAGTCGATAGGTTGATTGAGTTAGTAAATTTCCTTTTCCTCTTTCCTCTCCAATATTTAAAAGCCCAACTTTTGGATTTTTGATATTATATACATTTTCAGCAAAAAGACTCCCTAAAATAGCAAATTGAAATAATACATCAGGCTTACAATCTGCGTTAACACCTACGTCTAAAATTAATCCTACTCCACCATTCTTTTTAGGCAAAACAGAAGTTATACTAGGCCTTATAACACCCTTGATGGGCCCAATTGAAAACATACTGCCCACCAACATAGCTCCAGAATTTCCAGCACTGGAAAAGACATCAATTTCTTTGTCTTTAAGAGCTTTGAATCCTATTGAAATACTATTATTGGGTTTTTTTCGAAGTGCTTTTGTAGCATGTTCGTTCATGGTGATAACTTCATCAGCATGAATGAATTCAAATATAGAAGAATCTATATTTTTAGAAAACAGCCAGCTTTTAGCTATATTTTCATCTCCTACTAAAACTATTTTTTCATTTTCTTTTAGTTCTTTAGTAGCTAGATAAGCACCATTTAAGGTAGCATCAGGCGAGTTGTCTCCGCCCATAATATCCAATCCAATTTTCAAAGAATCAGGTTAAGCTACCGCTTCTTTTTCCATAACGACTTTTCCTTTGTAATAAAGTTTACCCTCTGACCAATGAGCTCTATGGTATAAGTGAGTTTCACCTGTTGTTGGGCAAGTAGCAAGTTGTTGAGTAGATGCTTTGTAATGAGTTCTTCTTTTGTCTCTCCTTGTTTTAGACTGTTTACGTTTTGGATGTGCCATAATTTTATTTATAATAATTTAATTTTATTTCTTAAAAGCTTTAAGTTTTTCCCATCTTGGATCAAATTCTGAATCGGAATCTCTTTTTAAATATTGTTCCATTAATTTAACTTGCTTATTGTTACATTCATTTTTTTTATGAACTACTTTCTTAGGGAAGTTTAGTAAAAAATGCTCGTAGAAAAGATGGCTAATATTATATTCATAACTTTCTTCTGGAAGATAAATAATATCATCTTTTATAATTTCTTCATTCTGATAAAGGAATTTAATTAAGCAATTAAACTCATAATTAAAATCAATCGAAACAAAATCTAAACATCTATCACAACTAATATTAGTAGTTCCTTGATAATGAAATCTCAAGTCCATAACTGAATTTTCTTTTCTAAAATCTAGTGCTAAGTTTATGCTACAAGATTCGTAACGGGGGTAATTAAAAGCTTCAAAGAACGAGTTTTCTATTTTAAAGTTGAAAAAATTAGATCCAAGCTTAAGACTTGAAAATGGAATACAAAATTCTTTTAATTCTTCCATTACTTTAAATAGCTTGCAAATTTAGGTATAATGACCTTAAGAAAAAAACTTTATTGAAAATTGATGAATTTTTCTGGGTTTATGGGATAGCCATTGTGCCAAAGTTCAAAATGTAAATGAGGTCCTGTTGAGTGCTCCCCGCTGTTGCCAACAATAGAGATTGGCTCTCCGGCATCTACATATTCACCAATTTTTTTTAAAACCTCAGAATTATGCTTGTAAATAGAAAGTAAATTGTTTTTGTGCTGAATATGTACTACATGCCCATCAGTTGGCGACCAATTTTGATAAACAATAGTCCCTTTTAAAATCGCAACAACTGCTTCATTTTTTGGAGCTATGATATCTACACCAAAATGTCCTGAAGAGATATTCATTTCATTTGTTAGTTCCCCAACTATTGGAGGGAAAAGTAGTATTTCTGGAAGTACATCTTTTTTAAGAGCACCACCAGGAATAACATCTATATCATATTTTTCTCTCTTATTTACTTTTTCTCTCATAGTTTTTTCTGAAACTGATAGGACATTTTCACTATTAGCTTTTTTAGGTTTAAAATCTCTAAAAATTGTATCACGACTACTAGGGCTATCTCCTCTAAGAATTTTTTGAATATTATTAATGTATTGTTCTTCTTTTTCAGTTTTTACAATTAAATCATTCAATTTTTGATCTAAGGCAATATGATTATCTATTAACTCCTTTTGATCAGTCGGACTAGGGTAACCAGAGATTAATGTTTTAAGAGAAGTATTGGAGATTAATAAAAAACCACCTAATGAAAATACAATAATAGAGAATAAAAAAAGTATAAATAAAGAAAATTTTGAAGTTGTGAAATTTCTTTTTTCTTCAAAACTTTCCTCATCAAGAACAACAATCCTTCTTTTTTGTTGAAGGGTTTTAAGCCAGTTCTTAAATCTTGATTCAGATTGTTTTGTTTTTTTCATATGATAATAATTATACAAATATCTTAAAATATATTTACTCAATAAATATCTAATACAATAAGTTCATTAGATTGTAGTTAATATTGCAGAGATAAAATTTTAATGAGAATATTTAAGTCTTGTATTTTAATAATAATTGCTGTTTTCACATCACAATGTTCAACAGAAAAAAACACAACGATACATAGAGGATTTCATAATTTACATGCAAAGTATAATGGATATTTTAATGCAAATGAAATTATAAAAGAAACCTACAATGAGTTTCTAAATTCCAGAAAAGAAAATTACAATTCTATTTTACCAGTTTTCCCAACACCTAACGAAGTGGAATCTAAAAGTTGGTATGCACCTATGGATACAGCCTACAGAAAATGCGAATTAGTTATTTATAAACATAGAATGCCACACACTAAAAAGGGAAGGAACAGGAACAAAGAATGGTGCAAATATATAGACGATAATTGGATGACTATGGGCAGAACAAGATACTTTAAGAAAGACTTCCCAAAAGCATTGAAAATTTTTCAATATGTTGAAAATCATTATAAAATTGAAGACAATTTTTACAGAAGTATTTTTTGGCAAGCAAAAGTTTTAATCGAAATGAAAGCTTATGATGAGGCAGAAGATATATTACTTAACATCTTGGCTAAAAATGAAGAACAATTAAAAAATCTTAAAAAAGAGAGTAAGCTCAAATTAAAAGACAAATTAATATTAGCTTTAAATTATGAAAATAGGATTGATTACTTAGAAAATAAAGAGCCCTTAATTTCAAATCAAATCTTAAGTCAAGTTTATCCAACATTAGCAGACCTTTACATTAAAAGTAACTTTACTAAAAAAGCAATTGAAAATCTTGAAACTGCGATAGAAGACAAGCAAAAAAAGAAATTTAAAACTAGATTAATTTTCATTCTAGCTCAGCTCTACCATGCAGAAAATAATTACAAGGCATCTGTTTATTATCAACAAGTTGTAGAGAGAAACCCTGAATACGAGATGGCGTTCCAAGCCAAAATAAATAGAGCACTTTCATTTAGTGGGGATGATTCAAAGTCTATTAAGGCTCAATTACTAAAAATGCTTAAAGATGATAAAAACATTGAATTTTTTGATCAGATCTATTATGCATTGGCCGAAATTGAATTTAAAAATAAAAATGATGAGCTAGGAAAGCAGCAACTTCAAAAATCTATTAATCTAAGCGTTAGTAATCTTGCTCAAAAAATAAAATCTATGAAAAGAATGGGAGATTTATATTTTGATAAGTCACAATATATTAAATCTTATTTTTATTATGATTCCATTAAAAAAACCCCACTCAATGATTATAAATTTAAAGATCTAGTAGAAAAAAAATATAAACTTTTAAGTGCAAGTTTTATTAATAGAGCTACAATTGATGTGAATGATAGCTTAATTGCCATATGCTCCCTAGGCCCAAAAGAAAGAAGAGATAAAATTTATCAAGCGGTAGACTTAGTGATAGCTAAAAGATCAAAACAATCAGAATCTCCTCTGTTAGCATCAAGTAGTTTAAATAAAACCCCAACTAATAATACATCAAGTCAATCTTTTTTTATTTGGGATCAATCTACCCTTAACAGAGGGAAAATAGAATTTGATAAAAATTGGGGAAAAATGAGGTTAGACGATAATTGGAGAAGATCTACTAAAAGTAATATGTTTTTTGATGAAACTGATGGCATTGAATCTGACTTTTCAAATACCGACTTGTTTGACGAGCTTTCTCAAAACTTGCCATGTGATAATGATGAATTATTAAGCTCGATGAGGGATTCAATTTTAACCTCACTTTTTAATTTAGGACTAATCCACCACTACGAAACTAAAAATCTAGAACGATCTGCAAAATATTTTAAAAGGATTGCAGATAATTTTCAACCTAAGATTCAATCAATTGCTTCAATTTACGAGTTATATATTATTTACAAAGAGCTAGGTGCTCAAAAATCTAGTCTTGAAATGAAGCAGTTACTTTTTGATAATTACTCAAATAGTAAGTATGCAAAATTACTAATTGGGGGAAAAACCTTAAGTGATGAAAGCCTAGCAATGAAAAAAGAAAATACGGAATATTCAAAACTATTTTCAGGATATAAAGCTGGGAAATATACCAATACCATTGAAGCCTGTTCTAATAAAATGAAAGACACCACCAACCCTTTATTTTGCCAGTACGGACTTTTAAAAGCTTATTCGTTAAAAAAGAATAATGACACTTTAAATAATAACACTAAATTAATTAGCACTTTAAAATCAATTGTCAAACAATGTTTAGGAACTGAATTTGCCGATCAGGCCATTTCAGTATTAAATGATTTAAAAGTTAAAACAGCAGAAAACTTAAATCAAAAAGAAAAATGGGATTTTACCTATGATCCAGATACTTTACATTATTTTATACTAATTGCCCCAAAAGATGGTTTCTCAATAAATTCAGCTAAAAATAATACTTCTAACTTCAACTCCTCTAATTTTTCAGAATTAAAACTTAAAGTTTCAAGTACCTTTCTAAACACATCAGACCAGATGATAATTGTTAAGTATTTTAAAAATAGTAAAAAAGCCCTAGATTATCTTTTAGCTTTTAAAGCTAACAAAGGAAAAATTAAAAGTTACAAAAACGAAGATTTTTTCATAATTAATCCAAAAAATTTAAGAGAATTATATATTGAAAAAAACACTACTAATTACCTTGATTTCTTCAAACAATTTTATGAATAATTTGAATTTCATCATTTTTGTATATTTGCAGAAAATTACTCATGGTATTTAAATCTGAAAAAAGCATGGCAAATTATAACAACCAGTCACCTGAAAGACTTAACAGAATAGTTGAGGGGACTCACATTGAAGGTGATATTAAGTCTGATTCTAATATTAGAATAGATGGTTATTTAAAAGGAACTATCACAGTTAAAGGAAGATTAGTTTTAGGCCCAACTGGCAAAATTGACGGCAATATTAATTGCAAAAATGCTGATTTAGAAGGCAAATTAAACGGAAAGATTGAAGTAGATGAATTATTGTCATTAAAAAGTACTGCTAAATTACAAGGTGAAATTTCTACAAATAAGTTATCAATAGAACCCGGTGCAATCTTCTCAGGAAATTGTAAAATGGGTGCTGTTCTTAAAGACCTTTCTAACTCTGAAGATAATTTAGTTGATAATAAAGAAACTATTGAAGAGAAAATAGCTTAAAATTATATTAGCTTATTTATTTCTCTATTGAAGCACAGGGTTAAATTTTAATAATATTAAAAAGTAAATTCAAAATGAAGGTAAAGTTACTTGTTCCTACTGATTTTAGTGATGTTGCTCACTCAGCTATCCAGCACGCAGTAAAGTTCTCATCAATTATAAATGCTGAGTTAATTCTTCTTCATGTAGTAGAGTCTAGAGAAGGTATTGTGTCTGCTAAAGAAAAACTTTCCAAAGACGAAATAATTGGAAAATCATATTCAAGTTCTTGTACTATAAATTCGTATGTTAGAATTGGAAATATTTTTGAAGATATTGGTGACTTTGCTGCTGAGTTTGGGGTCTCTTTAATTTTTATGGGAACTCATAAATATAGTAGATGGCAAAAAATAGTTGGAAGTCGAGCTATTAGAGTAATTACTAGCTCACCAGTTCCTTTTATTTTAGTACAAGAAAAATTAATGGATGCTAAAGGTTATGATAATATTGTTGTTCCTTTAGATTTAAATATTGAGACTAAACAAAAGCTGGAATTAGTGGTTAAAATAGCGCATTATTTCAACTCCGAAGTTCATCTTATAACAAACGATTCTACAGATTCATTTATTAAAACAAAACTTAAAGCCAACCAAATTTGGGCAACTAAGTATCTTGATTCAAATAAGATTAAGAATTCCTCTCATTTAGTCCCTAAAGGGAAAACTTTAAGTGAAGGAATATTTTTACTTTCTTATAATGTAAAGGCGGATCTAATTGCTATAATGAATCTTCAAGATGATTCAATTTTAGGATTGCTTGAAAATTCTTTTCAAGATGAAATTATTGGAAACGATTATAAAATTCCCGTACTGTGCGTTAATCCTCATGTTGTTACTAAAGCATCTGGGAGTGTTTTTGTAAGGTAAATTCATAATAAATGCTATCAGAACAAGAACAGATTAGAAGAGAAAGTCTTCAAAAAATCATTGATTACGGAATTAATCCATATCCAGCTCCAGAGTTTAAAATTTCTCACTCTTCCTTGCAAATTCTAGAAAATTTTAACGAAGGAGAAAATGTAGTTATTGCCGGAAGGTTGATGAGAAGAAAAATTCAAGGAAAAGCAAGTTTTGGAACTATTCAAGATTCTAAAGGTAAAATACAGATTTATTTTAATAGAGATATAATTTGCCCTAATGAAGACAAATCAATGTACAATGATGTTTTTAAAAAGTGGTTAGACCTTGGAGATATTATTGGAATTGAGGGAAAAGTTTTTAAAACAATGGTTGGGGAAATTTCTGTTAATGCAGAAAAAATACATTTGTTAAGTAAATCTCTTAAACCTTTACCACAACCTAAAATTGATGCTCAAGGGGTTACTCATGATGCTTTTAACGATCCTGAATTAAGATACAGAAGAAGATATGTAGATCTCGTTCTTAATGAAAGGGTAAAAGAAACTTTTCTCAAAAGAACTAAGATTATTAATTCAATGCGAAATTTTTTGAATCAAAAAGAATATTTAGAAGTAGAAACTCCGATATTACAAACCATTCCTGGGGGTGCAGCTGCACGACCTTTTACAACACACCATAATTCACTAGATGTTCCACTATATTTAAGAGTTGCTAATGAACTATATCTTAAAAGACTAATTGTTGGAGGCTTTGAAGGGGTTTATGAATTTGCAAAAGATTTTAGAAATGAAGGGATGGACAGAACTCATAATCCTGAGTTTACTCAAATGGAAATTTATGTAGCTTACAAAGACTACAATTGGATGATGAACTTTACCGAGGATATGTTGGAACATATATGCACGGATGTATTAGGAACAACTGAAATTCAGATTGGGGAACATAAGGTAAGTTTTAAGAAGCCTTTTAAAAGGATATCAATGATAGATTCTATTAAAGAGCATACAGGAATTGATATTTCTAAAATGAGCGAAAGTGATTTAAGAGAAACATGTAAATCTATTGATATTGAAGTATTAGAATCTATGGGGAAGGGGAAGCTAATTGATGAAATTTTCTCAGAGAAGTGCGAGAGTAAATATATTCAGCCAACATTTATCACAGATTATCCACTAGAAATGTCACCGTTATGTAAGAAACACAGAGACAACCCAGAGCTCACAGAAAGGTTTGAGCTAATGGTTAATGGAAAAGAACTTGCGAATGCTTATTCGGAACTAAATGACCCAATAGACCAAAAAGAAAGGTTTGAGCAACAAGTGAATTTGGCTAAAAAAGGAGATGATGAGGCAATGTTTATTGATTTAGATTTTGTTAGAGCTTTAGAATACGGAATGCCACCAACTTCCGGTATGGGAATTGGAATTGATCGATTAGTTATGTTTTTGTGCAACCAATCATCTATTCAAGAAGTTTTATTTTTTCCTCAAATGAAACCTGAAAAATGGGATACTGGTCCAAACAAAAAAGAGTTTTTAGAAATAAATATTCCAGTTCAATGGATTGATCCAATTTACCAAAGCGGTTACACTTCCAAAGATTTACTTTTAGATGCAAAACCAACTGCAGTACAACAAAAGCTAAATGGATTTAGAAAAAAAAACAAACTGGAGATACCTCCTATAACTCTTGAAGAAGTACAAACATGGTATAATTAATTCTAATTTTTTAATTTTCTTATTACACAATAACTAAATTTAAGTCTATAAACGCTTAAATAAATTAACGATTAATGTTTTCAATAACTATTATCAATAATCTGTAAGATGAGAACTTTAATAGTCAAACCTATTTTTCTTCTTTTAATATTTTCTATTAGCCTTAATTTTTTTCATGCTCAAACAAATAAGGATTTGTTCTTATTTGATATATCGAAAATAAAGACCACAAAAGCCATTAAAAATAATTTTAAAGATTTACCCGAAACACTTGATATATCAGAGTCTTATTTAAATAAATTAAATTTTCTTTTAAGTCAAAAAAACACTAAATATTATTTTATAGATTCTATTATAAAAGCTAATAAATTACCACCTTCTTTTTCTTGTCTTCCGTTAGTTATTTCTGGTTACCAAACAAATCATAAAAGTGAGTTTTCAGCTCGTGGAATATGGGCATTAAGCTTTATCGCAGCCCTAAATAAAGGACTAACCATGAATAATTATATTGATGAAAGGTTAAACGATAAAGTAGCAACTATGGCAGCAGTAGAGCTTCTAAAGACCTTTTCTAAAAAGTATAAATCAGATAATTGGACTTTATTAGCATTTATTACTTCTCCAAACTATGTTTCGAACATAATTAACAAAGCTAAATCCAATAAATGGGTTGTAGCAAAAAAACTAATTGAATATAAATATCTATTTAACATTAATTTAATTAATTGGCTAAGTCAAATAGAGATTAAAGAAAATAAAAATCTCCCTAATAAAAGTCAAGATACTTTATTAAATTTCACATTTAAAGAAGATATTTTATTTGATGCCATTTCTCATTTTAAGGTTTTAAACTTTAAAAAAATAAATAAAAAAAACCCATTTTTAATTGGTCAAGTCCTCCCCAAAAAATATAAAATTACACTACAGGAAAAAATGGGTAATTTCATTTTAAAATATGAAGACAAAATCATAGCTTTTCAAGATTCTATGTTAAAAGATTTATTTTATAATCCAGACCCCATTTCTACCAATATAATATATAAAGTAAAATATGGAGATGTTTTAGGTCAAATAGCTATAGATAATAACGTTTCAATGGAAGATTTAATGAAGTGGAATAATTTGTCTAATAGTATGATATATCAAGAACAGAAATTAACACTATTTTCAAAGTCAAAAAAAGACAATGAAAATATTTATTTATATTCCGTTAATAAACAAAAATATTTTTGGGAACTAGTAGAAGAATTCCCACCAAATACAATTAAGAAAATTTGTAAATACAATAATTACCAGGAACTAAATCACCAACAAAAATTAAAAATAATAGACA
>ERZ767114.535-NODE-535-length-20181-cov-4.550985_pt1 | contig 20181 bp, 23 predicted proteins | sample MGYA00374952_ERZ767114 | MGnify/ENA primary metagenome ERZ767114 (study PRJEB28939, sample SAMN06267156) | marine metagenome | isolation source: Columbia River Estuary | place: USA:Columbia River Estuary, USA | collected 2012-05-05 ...
GGGCGAATATTAGTTTGATTGGTGGTTTATTATTACTTTTTAAAAAAAGTAATATCAAAAACTAAGCTACGCTTTAAATGCTTAAAGTACTATCAAAAACTAAGCTACGCTTTAAATGCTTAAAGTATATTTTATCAAAAACTAAGCTACGCTTTAAATTTTTTACTTATACTTTAAAATAATTACTTTAAGTATTTAAAGCGTAGCTTAGTTTTTGATATTACTTTTTTTAAAAAGTAATTTTTAATTGTTCTTCTTCAGTAAGTTTTGTACCACCATTGTACGGATATGCCAATTTTTCACTTAATAAAATTTCAGATATACTTTTACGAGTAAGACTATTATAATCAATATATACATCTGCTAATAGTCTACCATATTTATCAAAATTATAACATTTTACAAAAACTATACAAACTATTGATTTTAAATAATCTTTAATTTCTTTTTGTGTTTCCAATTTAGAATTTACATAATTTCCATAAATTTCTTCAACCATATCGCATACTCTTTTTTTAGCTTTTACACCTTTTTCTTTATTTTCAGGATTATGACTTTTTATTTCACATGTATCTATTCCATTTAATCTAACATCAAATTTAAAATATGTATCTTTAAATGCTGGCAATACAATTTTTACAGTATCGCCATCATATATATCTACTAATCTACCATATGTATTCGTACCATTCAATGAAAAATGAGGTGTTGATATATCATAGTTTTTAAATTGTTCAAATAATTCACTTTCCATAATATTGTTATATATTTTTTTTAATTACATAAACTTTTCTAATCTTTTTTTTCTCATCCATTCTATTGTATTTTCATTAATTGTATTTTCAGTTTTAGTTTCAGTTTCATTTTCAGTTTCATTTGTAATTACATTTTTATTTTCATTTGTCATTTTTAACCATGTTTCAGTTTTAATTTTCTTCCATGTTCCTATACATATACTTTGATCTTTTTTTGTTTTTTTACCCATGTGTGTTACATAATCTGCATTAGTAATTACGATATATTTTTCCCACGGTCCTGTTTTAAGACAAAGTGCATAAAATGTAGAAAGCATTTTCCATGTTATAACATTTGATTTTTTGCGTCCTATTTTACGATATTTTGCTTGTACAGCGATAAATTTATCAGATTTTGTTTGACAAATGATGTCAATGCCAAAATCTTGACGTTTCATTGATAATTTTTGTAATATTTCAGAAGGAACTTCAGATAATAACCATACATTTTGGAAATTGAATTTTTCATTAGTTTCGAGGTAAAGCTGACAAAGTAATTCAAAATGGTCACCTTTTACTTTTTTTGATTCTTTTAATCTCATTTCTACAAAATTATGAGCTGGGCGATCATACCAACTTTCTACATCTTTCATTACTAAATCAAAAATACAATTGTGTTCATTTGCATCATACGATTTGATAATAGCTTTTTGAATAATTTTTTCGATAGTTGTATCAGCGTTAAAGGTATTCATTTACAATTTTTAATAAATTATTATTAAAAATTCAATTATTTATTATTCTTTATTATTCTTTATAATATTCTTTTGGCATATTAGTATTATTGGGCCATATTCCAGAACATTTTGGACATACTTCAATTTGTGGCTTATTATCAAACTGAATAATAACTATTTTATTAAAACGTTTTTTATTATTTGGAGTCCAACCATAAGCTCTAGCTGCAATAGAAATTTCTTCACTATTTAATTTTTTATATTCATCTAATTCAGATAAAACTTGATAAATGTCACCATTATCCAAGTTATAATCACAATAACGGCAATTCATTTAATGTTATTTAAAAATGTGTTTATTTTCAATTATTTATTACTAAATCAAAGATACAGTTGTGTAGTAAGTGGTTTAAGAATTTCAAAAGTTTTATCATATCCAATGTCTTCTAACTCTTCTGTAATCTTTTCTAATAGATATCCGTCTTTATATATCGTTTCTATTACTATAAAAGGTGGTAAAATAGAGTGTTCTTTAATTTCGGTATACACAATACCTGGTTCTAATATGTCCATTCTTAATGTTTCGAATACATTTTGTATGCAAAACTCCTTATCTATAAATAAATAAAAAGTCGTCGGCATTTTAATTAATGTAATCTCTTTTTTAAATTCAATTTTAAATTCAATTTTAGATTAAATTTTAGATTACATTAATTTTGTATTTACAATTGGATTGGTTATATACATAATTTTTTTCTTTTAATATTATATGGAAGACTTACCACCAGAGTTAGTATTACAGATAATATTAAATTCATCTTCTTTGAAAGATTATAAAAATATATGCAAAATATCTTCATATGTTGATAAAATATGTAAACGAAATATTGATTATATTTCAAGAAAACTTTTATATAAATTATACAAATATAAAAATGTTCAACGACCAAATTACTTGGTAAATTTTATATATAATAATGATAAAATTGACATAAAGAAATATAACTTTTTAATCATATTGCTTGATTTTCATCTTAAAGATATGTTAGAAAATGGATTAAAAGCTATATATATAAACGAAGACGAAGTATCTTATATAAATGATACAAAATACACAAATAGTTATGTTTACTTTATCACTGATAAAGGTGGGGAACCTTTCTGGAAAAAATTGAAATCTTCTATCAATGAAGAAAGGCTTAAAACGCAGATTAAAAAAGTAAGATATGAAATAATTGACACTAAACGAAGTTTGCAAATGAAAAAATACAATCAGTTAGGACTTTTACTGACATTATAGGTGAACAAAGAAGATCAAATGGGCATTTCAATTACATTAATTTTATATTTACAATTGGATTGGTTATTTAATTCTGTCGCTTTGTTATTATACGCTTTAGCTGCATCTAATTCATTTTCAAAAAATCCTAAATGAAGTTGTTTTTTATTATAAACGAGTAATGCTTTCCATTTATTTATCGATTTAACAAATGTTACACCATGGTATTTACTTGATTTTTTTGTTATTTTATTTTCTTGAATTTCTTCATATATATTTTTAGCAATACATATATAATCTGGATCATAAATTTCATTTAAAACATAATTTGTATTATATTCTTGATTAAAATAAAGTGCTTGTTGGTTATATAATTTTGCACATTCTATTTCTCTCTTGTTATTTCCTAACGCATAAGTTTTTCCTTTGTATTTAATACTTACAACATAATAATTTCTATAAGAATCATAACTTACACCACTGTAAAGAGAAGTTTTTAAATCTAAAATATTTTGTTTACTTTCATTTGGTATATCTCTAGGAATCGCTTGGTAATCTTGGATTTCATTCAATATGTAACTTGTTTTATATTGGTTGTTTAAATAAAGCGCGTAGTCATTGTATGTTTTAGCTCCTTCTAATTCTGTATCGAAATATCCTAAAAAGTAATTTTTATAACCAAATTTCAATTCAGCTTTCCATTTTTCTTTTTCTTTACACAAAGATACACCTTTATAATTACCTGTTCTATTCGTTGATTGCTGTCTAGTTAATTTAAACATGTTTGTTTCCTTGATTTGTTCTTTCGGTTGTTCATTTGTTTCAGAATTACATACATCTTTACCTATATTTTTCATATAATTAATTATATCTTGCGTCGACATAAAATCAAATGTATTTAAAAATTGATTTGTAACATGTAAAACGTGTAATGCATAATTTATCTCGTTATTATCAAAAAAGAACCACTCTCTACGTCCAGGAATATTAAATGGTTGAAGTATTTTTTGTACAATACTTTCAAGCATTTCACAATCATATGTTTCTATTTCGTTATAAATTTGTAATGTTGCTTCACTTGATCCAGTATTTAAATTACGTAAACGTTTTTCTACATTATGTGACATGCCAATTTTATAATGTCCTGGTTTAGATCTTTCTTTAATTATATATACAAATCCTTTACGTCTTGCTGAAAATCCATGTGTACTAGGTTTATTTTCATAAAATTCTAATTTTTTAGTCTTTTCTTCTAATTGTTCAGTTTTTTCTTCTATTAAATTCTTTTGTTCTTCTAGTATAGTCCTTTGTTCTCTTAATTGTTCTTTTACTAATTCATTATAAACCATTTCTAATTTAACGTAATAATCATGTATCCTGTCTGCATTATCAGTGTTACTTTTTAAACATAATTTTTTAAATGTATTTATATTCAACATTATAGTTTCTAAATTTTGACCACCATGAACTCGCTCATCCGAACGGATGAGCGAGATTTTATAATCTCTATTTTCAGTAAAATGTTGTTTTAGTAATCTTTTTCCATTTGCTTTATTTGAAAATCCTATAAATTTCCATACAGTTTCCAAGTTTACAACAAAATCATCAACTGGATGATAATTTAAATAAAGAAACAAGTTGGCTACATATAACTTTTGCTCTTCTTCAGAGAAATGGTCTTTTAATTTATTTATTAATTTAGTTTTATCATATATTCCAATAGAACTAGTTTGTATAAGAGTTTTTATGTCAACGGGTGTTTTTACCGTGTCCATTTTTTGTTTTTTATATTTATATATTCTTTTATCTTTAAATAATTTTAATTAATTGAACGAATTGAAATTAATTAATTAAAATATATTTGACTATCTGTCGTCACGCGTATCAATGTACGTAGTAACAAATCTCTTAAATATTTGCAAAACGACTCTTTTATCGTTTATTTTTTATATATTTTATCATAATATTTGTTAATAGATTGTTCAAAATTCAAGCTTTCTCCAAAGTGGAAAGCTTCTGGTCTTTTACTTAATGCGAGTTTACATGCTTTTTCTGGAGTCATTTTGTACTTTAACATCAAGAATCCTACCAAAGCACAAATCGATCTCTGTCTACCAGCGTAACAATGTATAAAGACATTTCCTTTTTGTACATTGCTATGCTTATGAATGAATTCTGCTGCACTTGGCATAAATTCCAACATAAGATCAAAGTCTTTTTGTCTAAGAGAGTCATCTACTGGAATTCTCATATATTCGATATCTTTATTATTATGAAAATAATTTGGAATATCTTTTGAACAATTAAGAACTGCGGTGATCTTGTTTTCTTTAAAAAAGTCTTTATCTTTTGCTGCTTGATAATTTCCTAAATAGATTCTATTCATTATTTTATTATATTTTGTTAAAGGTTTATCTTCATTTTTTACAACTAAACCTCTTTTAAGTGGGCTATGTTTATAAATATAATCTGCCAATGGTACTTTAGGATTTGTTTTTCTTTTCCTATTTGATTTATTATTCATCTATGTATATAGCATATAAAATAAACTTTTTAAAAAGTTTATTATTTTTTGATAAAACTTTTTTTTAAAAAGTTTATTTTTATTTTATTAACGTATAATATAAAATGTCACTAGTAAATAAAACTTTTCTAGGATCCAATTTTCAACGAGATTCCAAACAAAATTGGATTAAAATTGATAGAGTTGTATTAGGTGAAAATTATGGATTATCTACTATAGAATCATTTAATATAGGAAATATTTTAGATAATATAAGTAATTCTGGTGTTGGTGCTGTAGTTGTTTACAATTGGACTAAAGGTATAGCTTTTATAAAATCTGATTTTAATTTATCTTCAAGTTCAGATTCTGCTGTAAACTCGGAATATACAACATTTATACTTGAATCAAAAATTTCACAAAACAATATTAATTTTTTAAATACACCAGTCGCGACTCCTGTAGTTCCTGTTGCTACTCCTGTAGTTCCTGTAGCTACACCAATAAAAACTAATACAATTTTAGCACCTTATTGTTATAGTTGGTCAAGGTGGCATAGAAGTTCTTATAAAATTCCAACTCTTGTAGATGGATTTAAAACAATTGGTATGAAAGCAGCTACATTTGCATTTGTTACAAGTGATGGTGGTAATAACTTATCTGCTGCCGTTCAAGAAAATATAGAAGATATAACAGAATATGTTAAACTTGGTGGACATATGATTATTTCTTGTGGCGGTGCAAGTTCTCCTTGGATTGAAGCAACAATGAGTGTTGAAAGAATGGTTACTGTTCTTACAGAATTATTTACTAAAACTGGAGCTAAAGGAATAGATTTAGATGTAGAAGGAGCTGCTTTACATAACACTGAACATATTGATAAACTTAATAAAGCCGTTTCGCAACTTCAAAAAAAATTAGGATTATACGTATCTTATACTATTCCTGTAAGTGATCCAAAATGGGAATCTATTAGTGATTTATCTCAAGCATTACTTAATAATGCTATTAAAAATGGCGTTAATATTAATGTTGTAAATATGATGTTAATGGACTTGTACGGGGATTATACTAAGAGACCAAGATGGGGTAATCTTGCTATTCAAATTGCAGAAAATGCAAAAAAAACTCTTATGAAAATATTTCCTAATAAAAATGAAACAAGTATCTACAGAATGTTAGGATTATGTCCAATGATAGGAGTCCAAGATGACAATAGTATATTTGACGTCGAAGATGCTAAAATTTTGGCAAGATATGCAAAAGAAAAAAACGTTGGTTTATATACATTTTGGGCTATGCAAAGAGATCAAGTTGGAAATGTTGATTTAAATTTACATTCAAAAGTCAACAAAGTAGATTTTGAATTTTATAATTCTATAAAAAATATATTATACTCTACACCTGTAGCTACTCCAAAACCCCCTGTAGCTACTCCAGTAGTTCCCGTGGCTACTCCAAAACCTCCTGTCGCTACTCCAAAACCTCCTGTCACTAATTTAGTTGGACAAGTCATTTTAGGAAATACTATTTTGCAAGACAATAAACCAGAATGGGTTAAAATAGACAATGTTACAGTTGGTGATACTTTTAATTATACGAGTTATAAATCATCAGATGTAGGTAAATTATTAGATACAGTAATGTTGGATTCTAAAGTACAAGTATTATTATACAAATGGGATACTGGTGAAGCTTATAGTAAAACTGGTTACAATTTTACAAATGGAAATGATACTAAATTAAATCCTGGATATACATCATTTATAAAAAAAGTGAAAAGTACATCTGCACCTGCACCTACTCCTGTAAATTCTCTATTTGTATCATGGAATGGAGCTAATTTTATGTGTAATAATCAAATTTTTGTACCAGTTGGAGTAAATTGTTTTGGGCTTGGTTTATGTCAAGAATATATGAATTATTTTTCTCATAAACAAATTACTGAAATATTTGACAGTGTTAAAAAATTATCTGGTACTTGTATTAGATCTCATACACTTGGATTTTCAGCTTCTAGTGAGCACAGTTTATTAGATTACAACTTGAATTTTAGGGAAGCTGCATGGGACCCTATTGATTTTTCATTAAGTGAAGCTAAAAGAACTGGTATAAAAGTAATACCAATTTTCAGTGATCCTTACGAATATTATCATGGGAGTTACAATGCATTATGTACTAATGGTGTACCTAAAGAACAATTTTTTACACATCCTACACCACGTGCAAATTTTAAAAAGTTTATATCAGAATGGTTAAATCACGTTAATAAATATACAGGAATAGCTAATAAAAATTGTCCAGATATTTTTTTGTTAGAACTAGGAAATGAACTAGGTCAAGACAGAAAATCAGCTGGATCAATAGCTATACCTACAAAAGAGTGGTTAATTGACATTTCAAATCATATAAAAAATATTGCTCCAAATATTTTAACATTATGTCCAACTGACGAAACTCTAGGTCAAAGTGACGAATTTTCTATTAAAAATTTAGATGTATATTCAGCACATTTTTATTGGAATGATTTTAATAGAATGACATATGGATATAACAATGCTAAAAAAGTAAATAAACCATATATTATTGGTGAATATAGTTCACAATTTAATCAAGATTGGTTTAATCATATTGAAAAATTAGGAGTACATGGAAGTTTTAGCTGGAGTTTGTACCCGAGACATCACGATGGAAATCGATTGGTACACGGTGACGGATTTGATTTTTGGTACGATAACAAAACTCCTGAAAATACACGTCAATTACTACTTATGGCTAATCACTTTAGAAAACTTCGAAATTTACCATCTATTAACCAATTACTTTTTTAAAAAAAAGTAACCAAAAAACTACTTTTTTAAGAAAAAAGTAACCAAAAAAATAATAAAAGATTTAAAGTTTGTTTATTTATAATAATAAAAGGTAATTATTATAAAAAGTTTATTATTTTTTTGGTTACTTTTTTCTTAAAAAAGTAGTTTTTTCTTAAAAAAGTTTAAGTTTATCGTCTACCCTTGAAAATATTATGTTGCCAATCATTATGCCATCCTGGATCGTAATTTCCCTTGTTATAATCACCACCAACCGTCCACATATGTCCGTCGTTACGAATAAGAATACCTGATCCATCAGCTCTATTCTTACCTGATTTGTCAAGTTTGTTAATGGCGAAATGATTAGCATCACGCATACCAATTATCCATTCCTGACCATTAGGGTGACGCATGATGATATTTCCATTCACAACGAGATCATTGCTAGAAAAAAATATGTAATATATAATTACAATAAACACTAAAAATCCAATAGCTCCAATTATTATTAACTGCTGTTGATCCATTTTTTTTATATTATACTAATAAAAAAAATTTACAAAATATTTGGCTTTATTATTATTTAAATTATAAATTATTTGTTTTTGATGGAAAATGGGAAATAAGTTTAAAAATAAAAAATATTATTATTCTAAATATTAATAAATGGGAGAAAAAATAAGAGTCTTATTTCGTGGATGGTTTTTTATTCCCCATAGTTAAATAATTTTGTTTAAAGATAAAAATTTATATATTAGAATGGCAATACATAAATTTATAGATATAATAGAAATATTTAAATCTAAAAAATGCGAATTACTTACATTAGAAAAAGACTATGTACCATTAATGACTTTAGATTATAGATGCGAATGTGGAAATATTGGTAAAGTTAAATTGAAAAATTTTAAATTACGGACAAATGGTTGTAAAAAATGTTTTAATAAAAATAATAATGAAGAATATATAAAAATATGCGAAAAAAATGGATGTGAATTCATTGATAAATACCCAGAAAAAACATCAGTCAAGATTAAATTTAAATGTAAATGTGGTGAAATACAAATTAAAAAAATAACACAATTTAAAAATTTCACAATGTGTACAAAATGCAGTTATAAAATAAGAAGTGTAAATAGAAGACATACAATTGAATATATAAAAAAAGAATTTGAAAATAAAAATTGTAAATTATTAAGTACTGAATATACAAATGCATTTCAAAGATTAGATTATATTTGCTCTTGTAATAATAAAGCTACAATAAGATATAATGATTTACAAAATGGTTATAAATGTAGGAAATGTAAATTAGAAAGAACTATAGCTACAAATATTGAAAAATATGGCTGTGGAAATCCTATGCAAAATTTAGAAATATTTAATAAAAGTAATAATAATGCTAAAAAATGGAAAATTTATAAATTTAATAATGGTAAAGAAGTAAAAGTACAAGGTTATGAAAATCTAGCTTTATCATTATTAGAAAATAAATATGAAATTAACCAAGATGATATTATTACACAATTTGATAATGAAATTTATTATACATTTATTAAAAAATATCATAAATATTTTCCTGATATTTATATAAAATCATTGAATAAAATTATTGAAGTTAAAAGTGATTATGTATATAAAAAGGAATTGCAAAAAAATATAATGAAAAAGAAAGCATGTTTATATTTAGGTTATAAATTTGAATTTTGGATTTTTGATGGAAAACATAATTTAACAATTATTTGAGTTTAAAAATAAAAAATATTATTATTATAAATATTAATAAATGGAAAGTAAAGGAGAAAAAATAAGAGTTTTGTTCCGCGGATGGTTTGAAATCCCACACAGTTACGCTCTTTGTAATTGTTTTCAAATTATTCATTTGTTTAAAAATCATTCAGATAAAATAGATTTCTATATTGAAGAAATGCCATATTTTAGACCTGAATGGAATTCTTCACGAAAGCTTGTATATAAAAAGGAATATAATGACATTATTAAAAATTTTAAAAAATGGAATGGTGAAGAAATCGATGTTATTTATAGTATAACTTATCCTTATAACATGGATATGACAGTTATAAATGGAAAGAAAATTCCAAAATGTGTTTTTTACACATCAGAATTTTCGACATTGGATCCTAATTTTTTTTCAAATGATACTCTTTTAAATACTGATTTTCTTATAAATGAATATGTAAGAAAGGAGAAAAAATTATACATGACATCACCAAGTGTATGGTCATCAATGGGTATGAAAAAATACAATTTAGAGGATGAGAAAAATAGGATTATTACACATGGTGTTGATGAAACTGTTTTTTATAAGAATGATTCTTCCAGAGAAAGTATCCGTAATTTTTATAAAGTAAAACACGATGAAATTTTGTTGATGAATATTGGTGCAATGACACAAAACAAGGGAATGTTTTTAATTTTACAAGCATTGAATATTTTAGTAAATCATTTGGGTAAAAAGCATTATAAATTACTATTAAAGGGAACAGGTGATTTATATCAATCAAAGTCATTTTTAGAGATATATTTTGCAGAATTAAAAAAGGCAGGTGTTTTAGATGATGAAAAAATGGATAATTTGTTAACTAATCATATTATTTTTACTGACAAGACACTTTCCTATGAAAAGATAAATGATTTATTTAATGCGGCTGATTTATATTTATCACCTTATATAGCTGAAGGTTTTAATTTGACAAGTTTAGAAGCATTATCTGCGGGAACACCTGTTGTAGTTCCAATTACAGGAAGTACAAAAGAATATATGAATGATATATTTATGAATGGTGGTGAAAAGTTTATTTATTACATCAATTCAAAAGTTATAGACACAGGAAATGGTAGAAAACAAAACGACATTCAATTAATGGATCTTTTAAATGTCATTGTGAATAATGAAAATGATATAAGGGATTGGTCATTTAAGAAGGATGATTATAAAATTATGAAAAAATACATAACAGAATATTATAGTTGGAATCATGTTTCTGATTTGTTGTATGATTATTTAAAAATGATAGTTGAAAAAGATAAATAAAATGTAATTTAAAAAACTTTTTTTAGAAAACTTTTTTTAAATGTATTTAATAATGAACCCTATTTTATTAATAATATTAATTATAGGAATCGCTTTAGTTTCATCTGCATTTGTACGGTCTCAAAATAAATGTCCTACGCCTAAAATAATTTATAGATACATTCCTAGAAATGAATTAGACGTACAATTTGGAGAAGATAATAGTCCAAGTGAAGTATATAAAGACATGTTTTTAAAAAGTAATCCATGGATAGGAGGTTATAATCTAGGCGATAAGGCAACTGTTTTAGAAGAATTAAAAAGTAAAAAATTACCTGTAGTTACAACACAACCTACACCTCCATCTTCTTAATTATATAAAAATTTTTTATTATATATATAATATATATAATATATATAATGCAAAATCTACCAGTTGAACTTGTTGAAGAAATATTAAAAAAGCAAGATGATAATATAAAAGATATTACGAAATTATGCAATAGTAGTCCTAGAAATAAAAGTATATGTGAAAATTATTTTACACATAAAATTAAAAGTAAATTTAATACTTCAGTGCAAATATTTGCAGAATTATTGATGAAATTTAATATAATTGAAGTAAGATTTGCTGGCCAAACACGTTTTAGAAGTGATTCAATAACAATAAAATCGCATAAGGTATATGGTAAAAATTCATTTATGAAAAAATTTAAATATTTACTTTCTGAATGGTTAAAATATGATGGAAATGCTGGTACTCCTTTTCCAAATAGACCATTTGACCCTGATGAAAATATTGATGGCGAATTGCTAGATAGAGAAGAGTATGAATTTTCATTAAAAAACGATGGAGAAAATCTATTTTTACAAATACAAGCCAATAATTGCTATAGATTAATAATATCAACACCTGATAATAAATTATATGAAAAAATTATATATGACTATTTATATCCTAAATTTGATGAAGGAAACAATTCTTTTAAACCAACAAATCCTAACCGTGGTAGTTTTCCACCTTAAGTGGTTATGAAAGTTATAACTTTTCAATAAAAAATCGTTCCCAATCGCCTCTGTTATTATTAGAAAATTTAGCAAGTTCATCATTGTCCCTCTGTAATCTACGTTGTTCTTTACCATCTCTATCACTTCTAATTGTAATAGCTTGACCATTGCTAATCATGTTATTTATATCAACATTATTACCAATTCCTGGACCCATAGCGTATCTATTATCACCAGGAGTTTTCATATCACGAAAAACTAACGAATCACCTTCAGCTCTAATACACCATCTAGGTCCAATACATACTTGAGCACTATTTTCTGGTAAAGAAAGATCATCCCATACTTGAACATTTCTACGATTATTACCAAACATTCCTTTCCCAAAATCAGAATAATCTTTATACGGGTATCCTGTTTTATCATTTGATCTATTCCCTGTTATCATTAATGCTTTATAATCTCCTGTATCATTTGCAACTTGAGATGTAGTATTTGTAGCATCTCCTTGCCAGTTATTTATAAAATTAACACCAGTTATAGGACCTTTGTTTGCATTTATAATATCTGAAAGACCTACAATATTTTGTGCTGAAATAAATCCAGAATCTGCTCCTGAAGCATATGAATCGAGTGGATTTTTAGTCCATCCAGTACCCATATAATGAATACGACCTCTTACACCCTTTATACGAATCTTAGCAAATCTATCCACGCGAGTAATTGGTACAACTGCTGCGGCATCATGTAAATTATCTTTTTGTTCATTTCGTACATTTTGGAAAGCATTAACACGCCGAATAAACACTTCTTGTCCATTATTTAATACACCCCAAATATCAAAATGTCTACAATTTGACCAAGGTAAATGAAATAAGAAACCAGATTTCATATCAGCAGGTATAGCAATATCTGCAGTTCTATTACGTGTATCATTATCATTATTATCATCTCCAAGACCATCTTTATTTTCAGTATGGGCATATCCTCCGCGACCAGGACCACGAATAGATGGATCCCAAGGCCAGTCTCCACCAACTTGCCATCCAGGAGAAAACGTGGCATCATTACCGTTTGTAAATGCGTCAAAATCTGTGGATCCTGATCCTGCACTAAAAGGTTTACCTTTAATAGTAAAGTTTCCATTTACATCAAGACTACCTGTAATATTTACATCACCAGCTCTATTCCATTTTAATGCTTCTTTATAACCATCTTGTTGATTTGTACCTAAACCACCACCTAAATAGCCATAAAGAGCTGGGCCATCATAAGCCTCTTTAAATGACATACCATGAAATTGATCGCGAACATTTACTGCTTTACCGGATGGAACATTTACATTTCCACCAATATTTGCATCACCTCTAGATTTAATATTACCTTGATTATCAATTACAAATCTACCTCCTGGAACATTAGGAAAATCTACACTGAATTCTCCATCTCCACCCATACTTATATCATTATCTATACGTAATCTTTTAGCATTTAACTTTCCATCAGGACCTATTGGACTGTCACCTTTTTCACCTTGAGGACCAGATTGACCTTGACCCATTTTTATATATATATAATATATAAAAAATAAAAAATATATAATGAATTATAAATTAATTAATTGAACTTTTCTTTTTTTATTTTTATGTGTATATTTATGTTTTTGTAAATAAGTTTGAGTTTGAATTCCAATTGAAGTTGTTTCTTTTATTTTTTTGGTGTTGTCAAATGTAAAAGATGAAAACCCTTTCATAAGATCTTCCCATGATAAAAGTTTATCTTGATCTACAATAACATTTTTCATTTGTAATTTAGAAGCTTCTAAAAGATGATGTTTTCTATCATCGAAAAACAACATTTTATCATAAGGAATGTTTGATTTTGTTTGAATAAATTCAAACAAGTCAGTTTTATGATCACCGAAAGCTACCCAATTTTTATATTCGATATAATCAAAATATTCATAAATATTATATCTTTTTAAATACATACTTGCATTAGAATTAAGTGATGCTAATGCAATTTTTATTCCATTCTTTTTTAAAAAATCTAGCATATCATAAATTTCTTTTTTTAAAGTTGCATTATCATTAAATATGTCTTTATGAGAATGAAGCGTTCCATCTAAATCAAAAATAACTAATTTGCACAAATATCCCGTCATAAAAAGTATAAATTTATTTAAAAAATATTTTTTTTCATTTTTTAAATCAATTTTTTATTATTATTGTTAGCAAAAGAAAGAATAGTTAATATAAAAAAAAAATATATTTAGATGTTATATATGTCTTGTTTAGAAAACGAATTAACATTATTACAAGAAAAAGATTGGAGTGAAAAGGAAGGGGAAATGGTAAAAAGCCTTATTGAAAATATAAAATATTATAGAAAAATAATACCGAATAGCTTAAAAAAGGATATTTGTGAAGCATTAAATATGTGTAATGAATTAAAAGTAGAATTAGATACATATAGAGAGTTTTGTAAAAATAAAGGTATGGTGTATCATGATAAAAACATAGTGACGACTTTACCGTACGAAGAAGCTGACGAAAAGGTATTAGACGGCAAGGTACCTTTACCGACGCTGTCGATAGACGGCAAGGTATTAGACGACAAGGTAGAAAGCGATTGTGTTATAAATGATGTTATTATTATTTCTTCTTCTAATGAAGAAAATTGTGTGAATATTATAGTAGATACCTTACAGAGCTGAAATGCTCTATTTCGGCAAGGTACCTTACAGAGCTGAAATGCTCTATTTCGGCAAGGTACCTTACAGAGCTGAAATGCTCTATTTCGGCAAGGTACTTTTACATCATCTTTTTCTTGCGAATAAATTTACATTTATATATAAGATTTTAAAAATACATTAACGAAATATGTTTTTTTCCTTAATGTTTTTATTTTTTATTCCTACAAGTATTTTTATTGAATTTCAAACGTGATATCGCGTTTATTTTTTTCTTTACTTATTATATAAAATGGCAAGTGTCTATACGAATTTATATTATAATCAACCTATAGTTGTATTAGATACCACAAGTGCTACACCAACAAGTGGATCTTTGGTTTTATACGGAGGATTTGCTGCCAGAGGTGCATCATTTTTTACTGGTATAACATCTATAGTAAATTCTACACAAAGCGCTGATACTAGTTCTGGTTCATTAATTGTATCTGGTGGAGTAGGGATTCAGAAAAATTTAAATGTAGGAGGAAATGCAAACATTACAGGTTCTGTAACAGCAGCTTCCATAAAAACAACTCTTATTAACAGTACAAATGGTTTTTTTACAAATTTTACAACCTCTAATTTTCAAGCAGACTATGTAAAGTCTATAGCTATTACATCAGGTACTGTTATTTCTACACTTGGTTCCTTTTCAACCATGTCTTCTAGTTATGTTGCAGCTGAAATTGTATCTGCTGGTAGTATATATTTATCAGGTGATTTAGCTGTAGCTGGTACTATTACTAGTGTAAATATTACAAGTACCAATATAATTGAAACAAATGTTACTGCAGGTGTTGTTTATGTCACAGATTCATTTTCAGCTATAGGAAATACAAATACTATTGGTTCTATTTATACTACAAATGGTAATGTAGGTCTTAATAATACAGAACCAGCTTATTTATTAGATGTTAATGGTACATCAAACTTTACAGATGTTTTATTAGCAAATAGTGGTATTACAACGGGAAGTCTTAATGTTACTGGAGCTTCTTTACTCTCTGGTAATGTAACTATTGGATCTAATTTAATTGTTACTGGACCAGGATTACTTATTCCTACTGGAAATATTGCAGCTCGACCAGCTACTCCATTAGCAGGACACATTAGATATAACACAGAAACAAGTCAATTTGAAGGTTATGGACCAGGTAATGCTTGGGGATCTCTTGGTGGAGTTGTTGATATCGCTCAAACTACTAAAATTCTAGCATCAGCAAGTCCAAGTGTAACTGACGGTAATCTTTATTTTTATACTGTTGGATCTGAAAGAATGCGTGTAAATAGCGCCGGTAATATTGGTATTGGAACTAGTTCTCCTAATTACACTCTAGATATCAATGGAGCTTTAGGAGTTTCTACAGGAATTACTACTTCTAGTATTTTAGCAACTACCATATCTTCTGGAAATATTTTTGCTACCAATACAACTATTACTAATATAGTAGGAACAGTCGTTAGTTCAGGATCTTTAAGAATCAGTGGAGAATCTATTTTTAGTAGCAACATTACAGCTGCGTCTAGTTTAGTTGTTGCTGGCCCTGCTTTAAAAATTCCAGTTGGCGATGTTGCAGCTAGACCAGTTGCTCCTCAACAAGGTTATATTCGTTATAATACTGAATATACTCAATTCGAAGGTTATGGACCAGGTAGTGCTTGGGGATCTCTTGGTGGAGTTGTTGATATAGCTCAAACTACTAAAATTTTAGCTTCTGCTACACCAAGTGTAACTGATGGTAATCTTTACTTTTATACTGTTGGAGATGAAAGAATGCGTGTAAATAGTGCTGGTAATATTGGTATTGGAACTACTTCTCCATCTTTTAAATTAGATGTCAATGGAACTTTTGGTGCTTCCACAAGTATTTCAACAGGTAATATTTATGCATCAAATGCGTTAGTTTCTAATACTATTGATATGACTCCAAGTTTAGGTGACATTATTAAAGAAGTTTCATTTTCTGCCCAAAATAATCAACTTAGTGTAGCAAATATTACTAATTTAGCATTTCCTAATAACACAGTTAGATCATTCTCTGCTATTGTTTCTGTTTGTATTGTTAAAAGTGCTGGGCAAAATTTATATGCAAATTTTGATATTAAAGGTATTCAAAAAGATATTGGTGATTGGGCTATTAATACAAACTTTATCGGAGATAATACCGGTATAGTATTTAGTATATCTAATGTTAATAGTAAAGGTCAGATTCAATATATCTCGGAAGACTTATCAAATTGGGTTTCAACTACGTTTAAATTTAAAGCAACAACTACAAGTATATAAATTCATTCTTTTTTATTATTTTTATATTATATATAATAATAAGAACATGTTAGATATAGACTACGTTCTCTATAAAATAAACACCACTATAAATTTTACTATAGATTATATAAGTAATTTATTTACAGAAAATAAAAAAACAGACGATGGATATACTATTATATCTAAAAATAGCATAAAGTATTTATCTTATGAAGAATTATGGGAAGATTCAGATTAATTTAATTTATATAATATATAATAATATGAATTTTGAACTAAAACATCTTTTATCTACACAAATTGATTCTATAGAATCTTTACAAAAACTTTGTTCTCAAAATAAAGAATTTTTTAAAATATGTAAACAAAATACATATATAATTGCTAAAAATTTTTTAAATAAATACCAAGTTGATTACACTGATCCAAATAATTTTATTTATATATTTAATAATGCAAATATAAAAGATTATAAGGATAATAATAGATGGAATCTGGGTTCTATCTTTAAATTATATATGAAAGCATATTCTTATAAAGAAATAATATGTGATAATATGGGTATAACTAGTTTTCCTATTTACCCCAATATGAAAAAATTTAGTGGTGTTAATAATAAATTAACTAGTTTTCCAGTTCAACCTAATATGATAGACTTTTTTGGAAGTAATAATAAATTAACTAGTTTTCCAGTTCAACCTAAAATGGAATATTTTGAAGCTTATAATAATAAATTAACTAGTTTTCCAGTTCAACCTAAAATGGAATATTTTAACGCTTTAAATAATAAATTGACGAGTATTCCAGATCAACCTAATTTAGAGTATTATTATTGTTATGCAGATCCAGGAATTTGCGAGTAATTCTAAAATTGAATAAATAAATAATAATAATATAACCAAATGAATTGGATATTATTATTACGTATAAAAAAAGTAAATAATGATTCTGTCTTTTTTAAAATATTTTTTACAGATATTTCATTATCTATTCCTTTTACAAAAATAGAAAAGGTATTAGATAATGTTGAAATGTATTCTGAAATGGAAAAACAAATTATAACCACGTTGAATAATAAAGTTGCACTAAAAGATGATATCTACATCATATATGACGAAAAAGAAGAATATGATTTTCTAAAAAATCATATGCCTAATATAGCAAATAGAATAAGTGAAAGTATCAATTTGAAAAGCTTTTTATTAACCTCCCTCCATTTAAATACAAAAAACTATAATAATTTTTTAGAATATTGGTAAATTTATTTTTTATTATTTAATTCGTGTTCTAATTTTTCATATAATTTTATACTTTCGTTTTTTAAATTTGGTATTAATCTACCGTATTCTTGACCTATATAAATTCCAAATAAGAATGCAACTAGTGATCTCATATATTTACACTTTAAAAAAAATATATTAAAAAAACATACAATATACCTTAAGTGTTTAAATCTTTTCTATATTATTTGTAATATTTGTAATATCTTTTTTATATATAACATTACATTGAAAAATAACAAAAATATCAAGTAAAATAGTGACAAATGTACTTATTAACCATGGTAAATTATACATGAGATATGTTTTATCATCAGAATAAACTAAAACAGATAATCCATAAAATAAATTTCCAAGTATTGTAAAAACGTACATTAAACTAGATAGTCCTTCTGTAGACTTTCTTTTAATATTTAAAATGATCTGTGGAAATCTTCCTACTATATAAATTACCATAGTAATCCATCCTATTGTTTCACCTGTTGGTTCATTAAAAACAGAGAACACACTCAATAAAATTCCAATTAATATGTTTGTTAAACAAAAAAATAATGAATACATGAATTTAATCTTTTTGTTTTCTTTTTCATAACATAATACAAATAAAATCATACATATACCTACAAATGTATGATACCATCCCAGTAAAATAATACTGGTACTTAATGACAAAAGAATGGTTCCGAAAAGTGATAAAAAATCTGCTTGTGTGTATAATAAAAGAGTAAATATAGAAATTCCATCGCTTGATTTTGACTTGTAAATTTCATAAAATTGTGGATAATATACAATACTGTAAAAAACAATACTACAAACACTAAAAATATAACTTAGTACTTCCATTTAAAAAATTACATTTTATTAATAAAATCATTTTTTTATTTATAGATTAGTTATTCTATTTTTTACATGCAAAAAAGCCCAAAAATCTACAATATTATATTGCAAATTTTTGGGCTTTTAAGATTTTTTTTTGTATTTTTTTTTAAACTTTTTTTTTTTAAAAATCAGGATCAGTTTGAAAATATGCGTAATTTCTATCAATATATTCTAATACAATAAGAACATCATCATCCAAACAAATTCCTTCATCGCTACTACAATTTTCACATCGAGTTCCTTCTCCATAAAAAATACAATTCAAACATGAATTGTAATATTTAACACAATCATAACATAATCCTTCTTCTGTTTCAAGACAATAATAACAATAGCGAAAATCCATTTTGTACTTTTTTGTATTTTTTTATTTTTTTTTCAATTTTTATTATCTTTTTACTTTTATCTTTTTACTTTTATCTTTTTACTTTTATCTTTATACTTTTATCTTTAAAATTCAATATCATCTAGATTGATTTCATCTTCAAATGAAATAGAGACATTGTCTTGTTCAACATGTACGTTATCAGATTCTTCCTCTCCAAACAATTCTTTTTCTTCTTGATTGTTTTTATAGATTTTTTCCAACAAAATTACACATTCTTTAAAATCATTGTTATTTTCCACATTAATAACTGTATTATCAATTTTCATTTCCCATTTAAGATTAGTTCGTGATAAAAGAAATGAAACTTGATTTTCTGTATCTTTTTGAACATTTTTTTCAGTGTCTTTTACTTTTTGAACATTTTTTTCAGTGTCCTTAACCTTTTTAACCTTTTTTTCAATTACTTTTTCAGTGTCCTTAACCTTTTTAACCTTTTTTTCAATTACTTTTTCAGTGTCCTTAACCTTTTTAACCTTTTTTTCAATTACTTTTTCAGTGTCCTTAACCTTTTTAACCTTTTTTT
>ERZ767114.539-NODE-539-length-20136-cov-4.030211_pt1 | contig 20136 bp, 16 predicted proteins | sample MGYA00374952_ERZ767114 | MGnify/ENA primary metagenome ERZ767114 (study PRJEB28939, sample SAMN06267156) | marine metagenome | isolation source: Columbia River Estuary | place: USA:Columbia River Estuary, USA | collected 2012-05-05 ...
AACCTCCTGTAAAATATCCTTGATTTCATCCAAAGACATAGAGGTAACCAGCCTGCTTCTAAATGGTTTAAAATGGTCCATCCCACGGAAATAATTGGCATAATGCCGGCGCATCTCCACAATTCCCCCGTGATTACCTTTCCAACGAATCGAAAAGTCCAAATGAGTTTCACATACGTTTATACGCTCTTGGATGCTCGGAGGTGGCAAATGATTTCCAGTGGCCACAAAATGTTTGATTTCTTTAAAAATCCAGGGATAACCAATCGACGCACGGCCAATCATCACCCCCGCAGCGCCGGTTTGGTTCAGCACCATTCTTGCTTTACCTGCGGAATCGATATCACCGTTGGCGATGACCGGTATCGAGACAGCGTCGACAATGGTGGCGATTGTGTCGTACTCGGCTGCCCCCTTAAATCGGTCAGCGCGTGTGCGCCCATGTACGGTCAGCATCTGGACGCCGGACTGCTCTGCAATACGTGCAATCGCGGCGCCATTGCGGTGCTCACGATCGGTGCCGGTTCGGATTTTAAGTGTCACCGGGACGGGCACTGCGTCGACAACGGCATTTAGAATCTGTTTAACGAGCTGCTCATCAGCAAGCAGTGCAGAGCCTGCGGCTCGCCGGCAGACTTTTTTGGCAGGGCAACCCATATTGATATCAATCATATCTGCGCCCAACGCGACATTGAGCCGCGCCGCGTTGGCGAGCTGAATCGGTTCGTAGCCCACTATCTGTATCGCACGGAGTCCTGCACTGTCACTGTGCTGTTGCCGAAGTTGTGTCTTGTGGGTCTGGGCCAAACTGAGATCTGCTGACAGCATCTCGCCCACTGCTAATCCAGCACCGGTTTCGATGGCGAGCTCGCGCATCGGCAGGTCTGTCACGCCGGCCATGGGCGCAAGAAAGACGTTGTTGTAGGGCTTTAGGCCGCCAATGTGCATTGGGAAGGGCTCAGTTTCGAGGGGCGAAGAGTCGAGGTGGGAGTGTAATAGAGGTAGGGCGAATCGGGAACCCACACTGAGCATTTATTAACCATCGAGCAAAGCGTCGATGTGGGTCAGAGGCCTTCGAGAGTGCTTGCTAGCTGTGTAGCGTGCATCGTTAGTTTGCGGGCGTGGTGGTGCAGGATGTCATGCCGGAGATGAGCCTAGACGAGAAATAAGAGGGGCGGAGGGGCGGATTGACCCCGCTTAGAGGCGCTAGTAGAAGCGCTATCAGCTCGGTATCAGGCATGTGTGACGGGGTGTTTTCTCCCTGCGTTTCCTGCGTTGCCTGCGTGGGATCGCTCCATTGGGGGGATGGCCTGTCGGCTCGAGGGTCCTCTTGGCCGATTTTGTCGACGCGTCGCGAATGACCTGCATCGTCCGAGAGCATTGTATGATGAGGGATAGTAACGGGAATAATGCGGCGAATAGGGGCCTAACGTCGCTAAAAATAGGCAAATCGCCGAAAAAGTGGACGCATCACTTAATCTGGGACACACTCTGAGTTCGTAGGGAAGATTCGCTGGAGTAGCCCATGGCGGCAATTCTCGTATTGCACGGGCCTAACCTCAATTTACTGGGGTCTCGCGAGCCGGAGATTTATGGCTCAGAGACCTTAGATGAAATTAATGATCGCTTGCAGGCGGAGGCCGAGCGCGCCGGCGTCAGCTTGACGTGTTTGCAAAGCAACGGTGAGCAGGAACTGATCGAAGCGATTCATCAGGCGCGTGATAATGGCACTCAGTTTATTATCATCAACCCGGCTGCATTCACTCATACCAGTGTCGCGCTGCGGGATGCTCTGGCAGGCGTCGATATTCCCTGCATTGAGGTGCATATTTCTAACGTCTATGCACGCGAGCCTTTCCGACACCACAGTTATATTTCCGATATCGCTGAGGCGGTCATTTCCGGGCTGGGTAGTTTTGGCTACGACTGCGCACTGACGGCGGTATTGCAGTCACTAGACACCCACTCCACGACCCATTGAAGGAGCAATTATGGATATTCGCAAAGTCAAAAAGCTGATCGAACTATTGGAAGAGTCCAATATCGGCGAGATTGAGATTAAGGAAGGGGAGGATTCAGTCCGCATCAGTCGACAAAGTCATCAGCCCCCCGCGATGGCTTATGCGGCTCCCCCACCGATGGCAGCGGCTGCTCCCGCACCCGCGGCGCCGGAGTCGCAGGCCGCCGAAAGTGCTGTAGCGGCCCCCAGTTCAGATAATGCCGTGCTGTCTCCCATGGTTGGGACGTTTTACCGTTCGCCCGGCCCGGAGGCGCCCTCGTTTGTTGAAGTGGGGCAGACGATCCGTGTCGGTGATGTGTTGTGCATCGTCGAGGCGATGAAGATGATGAATCAGATCGAGGCAGATCGCGCAGGAACCGTGACGGCGATCCACGTCGACAATGGCGAAGCGGTTGAGTTTGATCAACCACTGATTTCGATAGCTTAAGGCATGGGTGAGGCAACCCAAAAGGATATCTCGCATGCTTGAAAAAGTACTGATTGCCAATCGTGGCGAAATTGCGCTGCGTATATTGCGCGCTTGTAATGAGTTGGGGATCCGCACTGTGGCGGTGCACTCCACGGCAGACCGCGAATTAAAACACGTCCGGTTAGCCGACGAGGCGGTCTGTATTGGCCCCGCACTCTCCGCTCAAAGTTATCTCGATGTCCCGTCGATTATTAGCGCCGCTGAACTCACTAATGCTGATGCAATCCATCCTGGATACGGTTTTCTCTCTGAAAATGCCGATTTTGCCGAGCAGGTCGAAAAGAGTGGATTCACTTTCATCGGTCCCACCGCTGACACGATTCGTCTGATGGGCGACAAAGTCTCGGCAAAGCAGCAGATGAAGCTCACCGGGGTGCCGACAGTGCCTGGTTCAGAAGGTGCTTTGCCTGATGACCCCGATGAAGTGCTGCGCATTGCTCGGGAGATCGGTTTCCCGGTGATTGTGAAAGCGGCCGCTGGCGGCGGCGGCAGAGGCATGCGAGTGGTCCACAACGAAGAAGTGCTGCTGTCTTCGATTCAAGTGACCCAGTCAGAGGCGCAGGCGGCCTTTGGATCGCCCGTGGTCTATATGGAAAAATTTTTACAACGCCCACGCCATGTCGAGATACAAGTGCTGGCTGATGGTCAGGGCAATGCGATTCATTTGGGTGATCGCGATTGCTCACTGCAGCGGCGCCATCAAAAGGTGATCGAAGAGGCGCCCGCACCGGGTATTGATCCAGCGCTCCGTGATGAAATTGGTGACGCCTGTATTCGAGCCTGCCTTGATATGGGCTACCGCGGAGCGGGGACTTTCGAGTTTTTGTTTGAAGATAATGCGTTTTACTTTATTGAAATGAATACGCGAGTTCAGGTAGAGCACCCGGTAACGGAAATGATCAGTGGTATCGATATTGTGCGCGAGCAGTTGATGATTGCCGGAGGGCAACCACTCTCGATCAAACAAGAGGATGTCACGCTGACCGGCCACTCGATTGAATGTCGAATTAATGCTGAGGATCCCCGCACTTTTATGCCATCCCCGGGCACGATCAAGACCTTTCATGCGCCCGGCGGCCATGGCGTGCGCGTTGATTCGCATGTTTACAGTGGCTATACGGTTCCGCCTCACTATGACAGCTTAATTGGTAAGGTCATTACCTATGCTGATACTCGCGAGGGTGCCTTGGCAAAAATGCGACAGGCACTCGATGAGCTGGTGGTGGAGGGCATTCGCACCAACGCGGCCTTACATCGCGAGCTGGTCACCGATACGTCCTTTATGGCGGGCGGTGTCAGCATCCACTACCTAGAAAGTAAGTTGGAACATGAGCGTTGAGCGCCCCGCCTAGTTGGCAGGAGCTTCATTTCACTGCAAAAAAAGAACAGGTGGCCGCACTGGAATCTTGGTTGTTTGAGTGTGGCGCACTCTCTGTCACCCTCGAGGATGACGCCGATCAGCCTTTGCTAGAGCCCGGACCTGGCGAGACGCCCCTTTGGGAAGCGGTCAGTGTGACGGCGCTGTTTGACGGTGATCGTTCTCTTCATTCCGTTATCAATGCCGTGCCGAGCCATCTCGTTGTTACCAGCGAAGCGCAGCCGATCCCCGTGGCAGATCGTGAATGGACTCGTGTCTGGGAGGAGCAATTTCATCCGATGCAAATGGGAGAGCGTCTATGGGTCTGCCCGAGTTGGACCGCGCCGCCCGACCCTGCTGCGGTGAATATTTTATTGGATCCAGGTCTTGCGTTTGGCACGGGCACGCACCCGACGACAGCTATGTGCTTACGAGCGATTGATGCCTACATTTCGCATCCTATTCGCGTCGTCGATTATGGATGCGGCTCAGGCATTCTCGGGATCGCGGCTGCTCGATTAGGTTCGGGACCCGTCCTCGCGATTGATAACGATCCGCAGGCGTTGGTCGCGAGCCGAGCCAATGCGGAAACCAATGGCGTGGGAGAAGACCATTTTTCGGTGGTCATGCCCGACGACAGCGCAGTGCCACAGTGGGCAGGCACTACAGAGCTTGTAGTAGCCAATATTTTGGCCGGTCCGTTAGTGAATTTGGCGCCCACACTGGTATCGTTGTTGGCGCCCAGCGGTCAGTTATTGCTTGCGGGTCTGCTTGAGGATCAGGCCAAGCAGGTGATTGACGCCTATGCAAATCAGGTGCCGCTTAAGATTGCGGCGCAAGAAGACGGCTGGGTGCTGCTGTCGGGGCACCGCACTGCTTGAAGATGCGTCAACGCTCAATACACAATGATTGACCATCCCAATTCTCAGAGGCACTTCTTACTTCTGCATAGAGTTGTTTCAGGCTGTCGTTGACCACGTAAATTTCAGTCATGTGCCCGCAAATGGCGGTCGTATCGAGATAGGTCGCCCCGCGTCCCTCATCAGTGATGAAGTGGGTAGCCGATTCGAAACCCAGGCCGTTGTAGTGTGCTACGCGCGCATCATGATCGCCAAAGCTGAGGGCAACGTGATGAAAGCCAGTTTCATTCGCGGCGTACATGTCACGGAATGTGGAGGGAGCATCATTATGTTGTGTCACCAGTTCGATCATCAGATCGCCCGACTGTGTGTACGCGGCAGAAATATCCAATTCTGCCGACGTGCCACGATAGGTGACATTGTCCAAACTGATATGGCGCCGAACAAAAAAGGGGCCTAAGCCCCACAGCTGATGGAAGCGCTCGATACCGCTATCAATATCGGTGACGTAATAGGCATTTTGAATAATGTGATCTGTCATGGCGGGCCTTGTTAGGAGGTATTATGTCGGCAATGAAAAAGCGTTATAAAGAGAGGGTAACTAAAGCCTAACACTCGCATATCAGTCTGGTGGCGAGCAAGCTGTGATACCAGCCGGTATCTGCTCGGGTCACCGAGTGCTTTTGGCGATAAAGGGAATCTGCGAATGCGCCACCCATTACTTTTCGTGCTGAGCCCACTGGTATTTCGATTCGCCTTGTTGCTCAGTGCGGGTATTGCTGCGTCTGTGTCAGCCGACACACTGATCATAAATGCCGTCATCATTGATGGGTCCGGCGCGCCGTCAGAGCACGGGAGTGTGCGGATCAGTGGTTCGCATATTGTTGCAAAAGGCGATCTTGTCCTCCTCGATACAGACACGGTGATTGATGCGGGCGGCCATGTATTGGCACCTGGGTTTATCGACACCCATAGCCATGCCGATGCGTTGATCCTGTCGCAAAGAGAGGCGCTGGCTAAGGTCACTCAGGGCATTACCACTGTCATTGTGGGGCAAGACGGTGAGTCCCCTTATCCGTTGGCTGCGTTTTTTGCGGCGCTCGAACAGCAGCCAGCGAAAATCAATGTCGCCGCGTTCGCAGGTCATAACACGTTGAGAAATGAAGTGATGCACCCCGATGCCAACCGGTCGGCGAGCGAGGTTGAAGTGGGCGCAATGCAAGTGCTGTTGCGATCAGAGCTGGCGGCGGGAGCCTTAGGATTGTCATCCGGGCTTGAGTACGAGCCAGGCATTTACAGTACATCGTCCGAGGTGTTGTTACTCGCTCAGGAGGCGGCTCGAGTCGGGGGTCGTTATATCAGTCATCTGCGAAGCGAGGATCGATGGTTTGAAGACGCTGTGGAAGAAATCATTCAGATCGGTCGTGTGACTGGTATGCCAGTGAAGATTTCACATATCAAGCTTGCGATGACGCGCTTATGGGAGTCGGCACCCGCGTTGATCGCGCAGCTTGATGCGGCGCGCGCAGAGGGCATTGATATTACCGCCGATCTTTACCCGTACACGTATTGGCAGTCCCATATGATGGTGCTGCTACCAGAGCGGGACCCATTGGATCTCAATGCAATTAACTTTGTGTTGCACGAGCTGGCGCCACCGGACGGTATTATCTTTACTCATTTCCCAACGCGACCAGAGGTAGTGGGTAAAACGCTGACAGAGGTCGCTGGTTTTTATGGCAAGAGCGCCGCCGACACCTTTTCCTTGTTGGCTCAGGAATCCGTGGCTTACGCGCTGAAAACCGGCGAGCCCGGCGATATGATGATCGGCACCAGCATGACTGAGGCTGATGTCTCTGCCTTAATGCTGTGGCCGCATACGAATATCTGCACCGATGGCAGTCTATTAGACAGACACCCCAGAGGTGCTGGGAGCTTCCCAAAAGTATTGGGGCGATACGTGCGGGATCTGGGACGATTATCGCTAGAGCAGGCTATCCATAAAATGACCGGACTGCCTGCGGAACATATGGGCCTCACGCAACGAGGCAAAGTCGCTGAGGGTTATATCGCCGATTTGGTGCTGTTTGACCCCGCCACGATCACCGACCGCGCCACGACTCAGGCACCCCATCGGTTATCTGAGGGGGTGAGTGACGTGTGGGTAGCGGGCCGGCGCGTGCTTCAGAGCGGCATCAATAATGATGCGTTTCCCGGCCGCGTCCTTCGACGTAGGAGTGCCGATTGATGAATCTTCACACGCCTCATTTATTATTCTTAGGGGATGTTCAAAACCCCCTCGATGCCAAAACGGCGAGAGGCATTGTGGATTGGCGGGCCGAGCACTGTGTCGGCCAGTTGCGTTTGCCGGGATGCGAGGTGGATCTCGGACTCCCCGATCTCACCCCCGCTGCCGCTTATGCGCTGGGAGCGCGCAGCCTGGTAGTTGGTGTCGCGCCACTGGGTGGGCAGCTGGCGCCCGAATGGTTGGCATCGATGCAAGACGCACTCCGCGCTGGGCTTTCGATCGTGAGCGGTTTACACCAACGACTGATTGATATTCCTGCGCTGGTCAGTGAGGCAGAGGCGCATGATCTTGCGCTGGTTGATGTTCGGGTACCGCCTAGAGCCATCGCCATTGCCACCGGCGCACCTCGCACTGGTAAAAGGCTATTAACGGTTGGGACGGATTGCTGTGTTGGAAAAAAATATACGGCCCTAGCGGTCGCTAGGGCACTCAGCGAGAGGGGTATTAACGCGACGTTCCGAGCGACGGGGCAAACAGGCATCATGATTTCGGGCCAAGGTATTCCAATGGATGCTGTGATATCTGACTTTTTATCGGGCGCTGCTGAGCAGCTCACGCCCGATGCGGAGCATGATCACTGGGATATAATTGAAGGTCAGGGTTCCTTGTTTCATCCCGCCTACGCAGCGGTCACGCTGGGATTGCTGCATGGCAGCCAACCCGATGCGCTTATTCTTTGCCATGATGCCAGTCGGACGACGATAGATGAGTATGAGGCCTTTCCCATACCTGATATGAAAGACTGCATTCGCCGCTACGAGGAGGCGGCTCGATTGACCAATGCGGCTGCACAGGTTGTCGGGATCAGTCTAATGACCCATGCCGCCAGTGATGCTGAGGCATTGGCCATTTGTGAGGCATTCGGGCAGTCTACAGGGCTACCTTGTTTCGACCCCTTGCGAGATACCATGACCCCATTGATCTCCTCACTGGTGTCATCGCATCGCCCGCGATAGCGAAGTCACTGTTGCGACGCGGTATTGACTAAGGCAAGTGAGAGCTGATCATGGCGATTAAATCGAGTATTTATAAAGCGCAATTAAGCGTGACGGATATGGATCGGCACGTTTATGACGCCTTTCCGCTAACGATTGCGTGCCATCCCTCAGAAACCGAGGCACGCATGATGTTGCGTATTGTGGCCTTCGCGATGCATGCAGATCCCCAGTTAGTGTTTGGACGGGGGATCAGTACCGACAATGAGCCTGATTTGTGGCAGCGATCACTGTCCAACGACATCGAGCTTTGGATTGATCTGGGGACGCCCGACGAAAGCCGGATTCGTAAGGCCAGCGGCCGCGCAAAACAGGTCATTGTGTATGTATATGGTGATCGGTCAGTCGCCGTATGGTGGGCAAAGAACGAGGCGACGCTGAAACGTTTTAATAATGTCAGAGTGGTGCAAATCTCAGACGAATCAATGCAAGCTTTGGCGGCGTTAGCCAGCAGTAATATGTCATTACAGAGCATGATCGAGGATGGTCAGTTGGCGCTGAGCAGCACCGAGCACGAGGCATTGATCGAGGTGGAAATGACAACGCTAAAAGCATAAAGCAGTGCGGGTTGCCAGAATGCATCAGAATAGAATGAGTCTATGGCCATGAGGGAGCGTATCGGCGGCACTTTGCTTGGGATAAAGGAAGGTATGGCAGTGTTGATCACGACAAAAAGGATGCGCGCTCTGCATCGGTGCGCCACTGCGTCACGAGTGCTTCTGGTTAGCACGCTCTTGGCATGCTTCGCACCCTGGGCATCGTCAGCCGATGTGATCCTGTTGGGAGGTCATATTTATAGGGCAGATGCGCAATCACCCGAAGCAGAGGCCGTGGTCATTGAAGGCGATACGATTGTCTATGTTGGATCGCGTCAAGGGGCTGAGCGTTATCGCACGCCGGCAACACGCGTGATCAATACCGAAGGAAAAATGGTGTTGCCGGGTTTCCACGATGCGCACTTGCACACCTTCATGGGCGGGCGCAGCCTAGTGGGATGCGACGTTGCTAATGCGCCGGATATTGAGTCCACAGAAGCCATACTGAAATCTTGCCTCGCCTCATCGTCGTCGTCCTGGTTGGTTGCGGAGGGGCTCAATCTCGCCTTTTTTGGTGAGTCGGGTCCGCTGCTTGATTGGCTTAATGCGATCGCCGGCGACCGACCGATGTTGCTCCGTGCCTCTGACGGGCACTCAGTCGCTGTTAACACCGTGGCGCTTAAAATGGCAAATATCACTGCCGCCACATCGGCACCGCCCTCAGGCGTGATAGAGCGGGACGAGTATGGGGAGCCGTCGGGCACCTTCCGTGAGTCGGCGATGGCGCTAGTAGAGCAAGTGGTGCCTCAGCTGACTGAGCAAGAACGTTTGAACGTGATGCGAACAGCGATCGACGCCATCAATAAGGCAGGCATTACCAGTGTGTTTGACGCCTGGGTCGGTGCGCCAGACATCGTGGCTTATCGCACGCTCGAGGCGCAAAATGAGCTCAGTATCAGAGTCAGGGCGGCACTGGCCTATGGTTATGGCGATCTCTTTGCGGTTGATACACCGTTCGTATACGAGCAGCAGGTGAAGGATCGCGAAGCGCTCAGCGGAGACCGTTTTACGCTGGCCGCAGTCAAGCTATTTATCGATGGTGTATTAGAGGGTGAAACGGCGGCGCTCGTATCTCCCTATCTCCATAAGTCGGGTTACCGAGGGGAACTGACCTATCCTCAGGCTGAGCTCAATAAAATTGTCGCGAATCTGGCGAATAATGATTTGCAAGTCTATACCCACGCTGTGGGAGACGGCGGCGTGCGTGTTATTTTGAACGCGTTTGAGTTTGCCGAGCAGGCCCATGGCCGCAAAGATTTAAGACATCACATCTCGCATCTGCAACTGATTCATCCCGATGATCATGGCCGCTTTGCCGAGCTGAATGTCGTCGCCAATTTTCAAGCGTTATGGGCGGTACCCGACGAGTGGATTATTGATCTGAATTTACCTGTGGTGGGATTAGATCGAGTTCACCGTATGTACCCGATCGCCAGTATTGCTCAATCGGGTGCAATGCTGGTGGGCGGCAGTGATTGGAATGTGAGTTCTCTCAACCCGCTAGACGCCATAGAGGTGGCAGTACTGCGGCACGACTGGCACGCCAATGACGCACTGACCAATGATGAGCTGTCGCAACTGGACGTGCTGAATCGGTCAGAGCGCGTTGACCTCGATACCATGCTTAAGGCGTATACCATCAATGCAGCGTGGTCGATGCATCAAGAAGCACTGACAGGCAGTTTGACGCCGGGTAAGCGAGCCGACATCGTCGTGTTGTCAGAGGACCTTTTTGCTATCCCCCCGCAACTGATCAGCACCGTGAAAGTAGAGAAAACGTTTATCGATGGCCAATTGGTCTATCAGCGATAAGGTAAAAGATCATCGTGGTTATGGGTGTCGCTCACGAAGTCGTCACAGTAGTTAGCAATAGCATGAGGTAGGTTAATGGATCCAAACAATAAAGTAGCACTCGTCACCGGCGGCGCCAGCGGTCTTGGGCTGGCGTTGGCGCGGGCGCTAGGTGCGCGTGGCGCGACAGTTATATTAGCTGATCGAGATTTATCGGCGGCGGAAGGGGCCGCACAGACACTGCAAAAACAGGGCATCTCAGCGGACTATCTGGGTTGTGATGTGGCCTCCGCCCAACAATTTGGCGAGATCGTGACCGAGGTCATGGCGCGCCATGGTGCTATCGACATTCTGGTCAACAATGCGGGGGTCGCCCTTGGGGGGACCTCTGGCGAGATTAACTTGAAGGATTGGCAGTGGATTGTTGATGTTAATTTGATGGGGGTCGTGCATGGTGTGGAGGCCGTAGTGCCCATTATGCGCAAAACAGGCGGTTACATTATTAATGTTGCGTCGTTGGCTGGCTTGCACGCTAACCCAGATATGGGTCCTTATAACGCCACTAAGTTCGCCGTGGTCGGGTATACAGAGGGTCTACAGCAAGAACTGGCGGGTGCAAATATCGGCGTCAGTGTGCTGTGCCCTGCTTGGATTAAAACCGATATTCACCGCAGTACATTACAAAAACCATCGGGTATCACCGCGGTAGATCAGCGTCGCGTTGAAGCAATGGAAGATGTGATTTCAAGTGGTATCGACGCCAGCGAAGTGGCTGAGTGGGCTATTGACTGTCTGCAGTCGGAGCGGTTTTACATTCTGACACATCCCGATTTCTTGCCGATGCTAGAGAAGAGACATCAAAGAATCTTGGCGGACTATGCGGCAGCGAGTTCACACTTTTCCACGGCTGATCATTCTTGAGCGATAACATGCCGCTGCTCACAGAGGGCGAGGCAATCCAGCAGGTCATCGCACGTGATCCCCTTTTTCACGTTGAAGAGCGTGTTATCAGGGGAGAACAACTCCCCGTTTTTGTTAACGCACCAGATAGTTTGCGTGGCTTATTAATGCTGTCTGCCGATCGCTATGCCGACTCAGAGTTAATGCTGTATCGCGATGAGCGGATTACCTATGGGGCATTCGCAGAGCGTGTATGGCGTTTCGCGCACCAGCTCGAGTTGGATTATCAAGTCGGGCCGGGTGATCGGGTTGCGGTAGCTATGCCGAACAATCCGGAGTACCTGATTGCAGTGTTAGCGATTGCTTCGCTGGGCGCGGTCGTCGTTTACCTTAACGCGTGGTGGACTACCCCAGAACTGGAGTATGGATTTGAGGATAGCGGGGCGCAGCTTGCCATCGTAGACGACGATCGCGCTCAACGTATTGTGCCTTTTTCCACGGCGCTAGCGATTACGCTGATTAAAAAAGAGGCAGTATCGCCACCAGAAAGTGCGTCCCCATCCCGTGAGATACCGCCGTCCCAAAACATACAGCCTGATGATGACTATGCCATTATGTACACATCAGGCTCTACCGGGCATCCCAAAGGGGTGGTGCTGACGCATCGAAGCACACTCACTGCGTTGTGGTCTTGGTTGATGATCGGGCCACTGCTTGAAGCGACAGGGCAACAGCCCCTTACTGCCCTCGATTCGGCTGGAGCGCCATTGCCGTTAACCAACTTGGTAACCGTTCCTTTTTTCCATATATCAGGCATCAACGCCTGCTTTCTGCTCAACTTATGCGTCGGGGGTAAGGTCATTATCTTGCCGAAATGGAATGCTGATGAGGCAGTGGCTTTGATAGATCGAGAACAGGTCACTCGTTTTTGGGGCGTTCCGACGATGTCAGCAGAGTTGAGTGCCGCGGCGGATAAAGCCGGTTCGACCCTGAGTACTTTGGGCACGATTGATGCGGGTGGTGCCAAACGGCCTCCGTCGCAAGTGAAAGATATTGTAGACCAGTTTTCTCAAGCGCAACCCGCGACCGGTTTTGGTATGACCGAGACCAACGGGCTGGGTATCCGTATGGCAGGCGATGAGTATATTGCTCAGCCCGGTGCGGCGGGCCGTTTAACGCCGCCGGTGCAAGCGATGCAGATTGTCGATGAGGATGGTAGCCCAGTGACTCCCGGCAACGTGGGCGAACTGCAACTAAAAAGTGCGGCGAATATGCGCTGTTATTTGAATCAACCTGAGGCCACCGCAGCGACCTTATGCCAAGGTTGGCTAAAGACGGGCGATCTCGCTTACGCTGACGAGTCGGGATTGGTCTTTATTGTGGGTCGCAAAAAAGACATCGTGATTCGCGGCGGGGAAAACATTGCATGCACTGAGGTTGAGGCGGCGCTTCATCAGGTTTCCAGTGGTATCAGAGAGGCGAGTGTTTTTTCCATTCCTGATGAACGACTCGGTGAGACGGTTGGCGCCGCTTTGTATGCTGAGCCGACTATTGATGTTGCCATGCTCAATAGCGAGTTAAAGATGATATTGGCGAAATTTAAATTACCGGAGCGTTACTGGATTTATGCTGCGCGACTGCCCCGGGGCGCGACCGAAAAAATAGACAAGCGCCAAATACGCAATAGTTGCTTGGCTGGGGAGGTGCCAGAAATTCAAGTTTTAAGTGCCTAACGAAACTCGAGCTCCTTATCTTTGAGACCGCCCAGTCGCAGCGTGATGAAGTCTTTGATGTAATTCTGATAGTTCTTCCAGGGGAGCCGGTCGCCTTGTTTTGGGAACTGATCCCGCGAGCGCAACACATAGCCGGCGCTAAAATCGAGTAGCGGCTCCTCCTCAACGCTACCAATCATGCGCGGTGTCACGGTGCTATGACCGCACTTCGCCATTTTATTGAGTAGCCGACAGACATAACTGGCGGTGAGGTCTGCCTTAAGCGTCCAAGATGAGTTGGTGTAACCCACTGTAAACGCCATGTTGGGCAAGTCAGAGAACATCATGCCGCGGAAAATGAAGCGGTCCGTGAAATCGAGTTTTTTGTTGTCGACTTGGTATTCCACGCCGCCAGCAAACTTAAGGTTTAAACCGGTCGCCATGATGACGATATCAGCGTCGAGCTGTTGGCCCGATTTAAGCTGAATACCTTCTCGATTGAATCGATCAATATGGTCGGTGACTACTTTTGCACGACCCTCACGAATCGCGTCAAACAGATCGCCATCGGGCACCGCGCAAAGTCGTTGATCCCAGGGGTTGTAGTTCGGTGTGAAGTGCGTCTTTACGTCGTAATCTGGACCCAACTGCTTACGCACTTCGCTGAGCAAAAAGTGGCGCAATACTTTGGGGCGTTTGCGAGATAAACGATAAACATAAATCTGATACAGCACTTTTTTCCAGCGGGTGAGCCGTGAAGCCCAGGCCACGGGCAGCCATTTTCGCAGTCGCATCGCGGTCGGATCTTCGAGGGGAATATCGGCGATATAAGTGGGCGAGCGTTGCAGCATGACCAGGCTCTGGGTCTCACGAGCCATCGTGGGAACCAAGGTGATTGCGGTAGCACCGCTGCCAATCACCACAACGCGTTTGTCTCGATAATCCAGAGTGTCTGGCCAGTGCTGGGGATGAACAATGGGGCCATGAAACTGATCAGTGCCGGCAAAATCTGGTGTATAGCCTTCATCGTAATCGTAGTAGCCGCTGCAGCTCATAATAAACTGGCAGGTGAGGGTGACGTGTTCACCCGACTCACCCGCTAAGGCGGTGACTGTCCAATGCTTGTGAGCGGAAGACCAGTGCGCCGAGATGACCTTGTGCTGATAATGGATATGCCGCGTGACGTCGTACTCTGCTGCGGTCTCCTGAATGTAACGGCGAATCTTGGCGCCATCGGCAACCGAGGAGGCATCACGCCAGGGTTTGAATCCATAACTGAACGTATACATGTCGCTGTCAGAACGAATACCGGGATAGCGGAATAAATCCCACGTACCGCCGATGTTTGTGCGCGATTCAAAAATGGCAAAGGTTCGGTCCGGGCAGTTGCGACGCAGCTGACAGGCGCTGCCGATACCAGACAAGCCGGCCCCGATAATCAGCACGTCGACCGATTCGAGCTGTTTTGACATAGTCGTTACACTCTTTTAAGAGGCTTGCTATTCGTTGCCTGTACTGCGCTAGATAGGCGCCGTTAATGTGCCTGTCTCGACCGAGATAGGCAAGTCTCCTTAACGTGGATATCGATATGATTGCCGTGACATGCCCCTTGTTGATCAATGGTTTGAGCCCGTTCGATGCGCGGTCAGCTGCCGTGGCGCGACTGAGGCGGGGGGCTGAGGCAGTTGTCAAAAAATCCACCCAAACGATGGCGCCAAAGCGGTCACCGACTGCTGGCTAATGGGATACTGAGCGATGTTATCTTCTCTTGATGTGATGATTGTGGCGTTTTATGCCATAGCGCTGTTCGCTTTGGCGCAATGGGTATCTCGAGAAAAGCCGGGACACTCAAAAGACGCTACCGATTATTTTCTCGCGGGTAAGTCGCTCCCGTGGTGGGCGATCGGCGCTTCGCTGATCGCTGCTAATATTTCCGCTGAGCAGATCATCGGTATGTCGGGATCGGGGTATGCCATTGGGCTGGCCATTGCATCTTATGAATGGATGGCCGCCATTACCTTGATTTTGGTGGGCAAATATCTACTGCCTGTTTTTTTAAAAACGGGTATTTACACCATGCCGCAGTTTCTAGAGCAACGGTATGACCATCGTGTGAAAACGGTGATGGCGAGTTTTTGGTTGGGGGTCTATGTTTTTGTAAATTTGACCTCTATTTTGTGGCTGGGTGCGCTAGCCATCAATACCGTGGCAGGCATCGACTTGACCTTAGGGCTTGTACTGCTCGGATTTTTTGCCATGTCTTACTCCTTATATGGCGGCCTCAAGGCGGTTGCATTGACCGACATTGTTCAAGTGGTATTGCTCGTCGCCGGGGGCTTGATGATTGCCGCCATTTTGCTGGAAAAGATTTCGGGTGGGGCTGGTGTGGTAGCGGGTTTGGTCACGCTGATGGAGACGGTTCCCGATCGTTTCGACATGATCTTGGCCAAGGATCATCCGCACTATATGAGCTTGCCGGGCGTTTCGGTGCTCATTGGCGGCATGTGGGTCATGAACGTGTCTTACTGGGGGTTCAATCAGTACATTATCCAGCGCGCACTGGCAGCAAAAAGTGTCAGCGAAGCGCAAAAAGGCATCGCGTTTGCGGCGTTCTTAAAGCTCCTCATGCCGGTCATCGTGGTGTTACCCGGTATCGCCATGTATGCACTGAACGCCGAGTTAACATCGCCTGATCAGGCTTATCCTTCTGCCATGGCGCTATTGCCTGCAGGGATCAAAGGGCTGGTTTTCGCCGCGTTGTTGGCGGCTATTGTGTCGTCCCTCGCGTCGATGTGTAACAGTATTTCAACGATCTTTACGGTCGATTTGCTCCCGTCGATGGTCTCTGATGAGTGGTTAGCGCGCAATCGGCTATTCAGTGGTCGTGCAACGGCATTGCTCGCAATGATCATTGCGATGGTGGCCGCTCAGCCGTTGCTGGGCAATTTTGATCAGGCATTTCAATACATTCAGGAGTTCACTGGGTTCTTCACGCCCGGCATCGTGGTAATTTTTTTATTGGGCATGTTTTGGCGCAAAACAACAGCGACGGGTGCGCTCTTAGCAGCGGTCGGTTCGGCTGTTTTATCTTTAGCAATGAAATTACTGGTGCCGACACTGCCTTTCATTGACCGGGTCGGGCTGGTGTTTTTACTGTGTCTCGTCATTGCAGTTGTGTGGTCATTGGCAAAGCCGCAACCGCAACCGGGTCACATTGAGCTGTCAGGAGTCAGTTTTGCGACCACGACCGGATTTAATGCCGCGGGCATTGTTGTGAGCTGCATGCTCGCGTTTTTTTATATCACTTGGTGGTGATGCATTTTTTTTGAGGTTATCGGTTAATACCGTATTGCATAAGGGGATCCGAACAATGAGATGCGTCATCCCAGTCGTTTTACTCCTCGGGATACTGAGTTGCTCCGATGCTAATCAATCACTGCCAGGCTCTGTTGGCGGTTTTGATACCGACACCGACGCTGAGACCATGATAGGTCAGTGGCCACTCGCCTCGCCTTCTGAGCTCGGTCTATCAGCTGAACCGCTGCTGAACCTGCATAACGACGTGCTGCAAGGACGCTATGGCTGGATCGACTCGCTGCTCATCATTCGCGATGGTCGTATCGCCTTTGAACAATACTATGAGCATGATTATCGTGCTGTTTACGGCGATGAAGCGCAAACATTGGGTCCATTAGTCGTGAATAGTCCGAGTGGGCCTTACAATTATTTTAATGCGTTCTGGCATCCTTATTTCAAGGATACTCAGCTTCACTCCATGCAGTCAGTGACCAAATCTATTGTTTCGGCAACGATTGGGATCGCGATCAGTCGTGGTGATTTCCCTGATCTCGACACACCGGTACTCTCTTTTTTTGACATTGATACGACCGCGCATGTCGACGACCAAAAGCGAGCTATGACACTGCGCCACCTGCTAACGATGTCTGAGGGGTTGCGTTGGGACGAGAATGTCCCTTATACGGATCCTAACAACACATTTACCGTCATGGCGCGATCCCTCGACTGGGTGCAATTTACACTTGATCAGCCCATGGCGAGAGAGCCTGGCATCCGCTTTAACTACAACAGTGGCGCGAGCCTCGTGTTGGGTCAGATATTTTTACAAGCGACTGGCATCGATATTGAGGCCTATACCGCCCAGTATCTTTTTCAGCCGCTGGGTATTACGGAGTACGAATGGAAACGAACCCCTTTCGGCTTGGCGGATACGCAAGAGGGGTTGTTCTTATCGACGAGGGATCTCGCGAAAATTGCTTATTTGTATTTGCAGAAGGGTCGTTGGAATCAGAAAACGATCATTGCGGAAAGCTGGGTCAATGATTCGCTACAGGCTGCATTTGAACTGAACGACGAGCTGCGCACAGGCTATGGTTTTAAATGGTGGTCGCAGTGGTATCAGTATCAAGACAAACGCTATATCGCTTATCTTGGCAAAGGATTCGGCGGGCAGCGTCCCATTATCTTGCCTGATCTCGACATGGTGATTGTGGTGACTGGCTGGAATATTCTGCCCGATAAGCCTTTCCTGCACGCCGAAGAGGCAATCGAGCGGGTTGTGTTATCCGTTATCGAGTGAAAACGATAGGGGCCGCAGTGTTCTATAGGGCTGATGAGCGAATGCAATACACGATAAATGGACTCAGTCTTAATGGCGACGCGTTCCCTCAGTGGGCTATCAGTCGTGCTGCGTGCGGGTCTATTCAGGCCGTAGCGGAGTCAGCCGCTGACCTCGTCTTGGCAACGTCGAGCGGCGGAGCTCGACGAGCGGGTACCGAGTGCTTAACGACGCTTCCGTTACCGGTCGATTGCTCGCTATGACTGCTCACACGCCGCAATCAGTGGGATCCAACTGGCTGCTGGCGGATATCGGCGGGACCCACGCCCGCTTTGCTCATGCTGCCGGCGATGTGGCCACACTCCAACCGATTGCGACTTATGAGGTGGCGCGTTTCTCCTCTTTCGAAACGGCATTGGCGCAACTACTCACTGACTGGCGAGAGGGATGTCAGGCTGATCCTCACGTCACCAAGGTTTGCCTGGCAGTGGCCGCGGATCCTCATCAGCACGAGATCAGCTTCACAAACAATCCCTGGCGCTTTACTCAGGCACAGGTCGCGGCGCAAACGGGGTGTAGTGATATCCAGATTGTGAATGATTTTGCTGCGGTGGCGCGCTCACTGCCCGCCATCACTGCCTCCGATCTTGAACAGATTGGCGATGGCGCATCGCAGTTGGGGCGGCCGATGGTGGCGATTGGGCCGGGCACTGGATGCGGCGTGGCGACACTCGTTTTCGATGATGCGGGTAAGGCCATGGTATTACCGGCAGAGGGGGGGCATGTGGATTTCGCGCCCACCACGGATAATGAAATGAAGGTATTGCGTCAGTTGAGGACTGAGTTTGGTCGGGTATCGATCGAACGCATACTGTCTGGCCCCGGCATTATGAATTTGTATCGAGCGCTGGGTGAGGTACACCAATTACCGATCACCTATGCTTCGCCAGAGGCGGTGGGCGACGCCGCACGCACGGGTGATCGGTTAGCGATGGAGAGTATGAGCACTTTTTGTTCGATACTCGGTTCGGTGGCGGGGGATCTAGCGCTGACAATAGGCGCTCGGGGCGGCGTTTTTATTGCAGGCGGTATTGCACCTGATTATCTGGATTTGCTCCACCAAAGCGACTTTCGCGCGCGTTTTTTAGCGAAGGGTCGGTTTGCAGCGTTTAACCGCGACATTGCTACTTTTATCGTTAAACACCCGCATCCGGGGCTGCTTGGTGCGGCATTACTGTGCAGCGTATAAAACAGATGCTGCACAGTAATGCCGTCCTCCAAAGAGGAGGGCCTAATTCGATCACATCACTCGAGAAACGGTTGAATGCCGCTGTGCTGCTTTTGCCGCGCTGTATTCGACCGATATCGGTATCCGTAAACCCGACACAGATCACAGTTGAGGTGCGATGCGATGGCACCTAATCCGTTACCCGATTGGCACCGCGCGCATGGCTCACCCCTGTTCACTGCGCAGATACGGCGTCATCCGGAGGATTTTCAGGTCACGGAGGAACTGGGGTGGGAGCTCAGTGGTGATGGCGAGCATGATTATCTCTACATTGAGAAAACTGGCGCTAACTCCCAGTGGGTCGCTAAGCAGTTGGCCCAGTTCGCCAATGTGCCGTTAAAAGATGTGGGCTTTGCGGGTCTGAAAGATCGACATGCTGTGACGCGACAGTGGTTTAGTGTGCCGCGATGGAATGCCCCGGATTGGTCTTTGCTCGAAGTGGCGGGAGTCCACATCGACCGCTGTGAGCGACACCTGAGGAAGCTCCGCCGTGGCGCACATCGATCTAACACCTTCGCCATCGTCTTACGTTGCTCAGAGCCGCTGGATCGCGACGCGATCACTCACCGCATCGGCCGGCTATCGGCACAAGGTGTACCCAACTATTACGGCGAGCAGCGTTTTGGCCGAAACGGCGGCAATCTCCGACTCGCTGACGATTGGGCCAATGGCCAACGATTGCCAAGAGAGAAACGCAGCATGGCGATCTCTACTATGCGGTCCTATCACTTCAATAACCTACTGTCTGGACGGGTTACGCAATCGACTTGGAATACACTCATGCTCGGCGATAAAGCGAATCTTGAGGGCTCTGGCAGTATCTTTGATGTCTCCGATATAGACGGGTTACTGCGGGCTCGCTGCGAAGCGATGGACATTCATCCTTCAGCGACCTTGATCGGAGACGGTTCAGAATGCCAGCCAGTGCAGTGGGCTGCGGCGCTGGCGAGAGCGCGAGTGCAACCCGGTAATCGCAGTTTGCGCTTAAAGGTGCAGGATCTCGAGGTGGCAATGGAAGAGGCGGAGGAAGGAAAACCGACTGTGACGTTGAACTTTTCGCTCACCCGCGGAGCTTATGCGACCGCGGTACTGCGTGAGTTGTGCCTTTGGTCATGAACGATAGGCAGTCGGAAGTTTCAGTAGTAGTGGTCAACGCGAGACGCCAGTCGGATCAAACTAATCGCCAGTCAGCCCGTAGTCGGCGATAGGACGATTTATCCATTCGCGCACCCAGCTTGGCGGGCCCATTCGTTTAAATCACGCC
>ERZ767114.544-NODE-544-length-20060-cov-13.309763_pt1 | contig 20060 bp, 25 predicted proteins | sample MGYA00374952_ERZ767114 | MGnify/ENA primary metagenome ERZ767114 (study PRJEB28939, sample SAMN06267156) | marine metagenome | isolation source: Columbia River Estuary | place: USA:Columbia River Estuary, USA | collected 2012-05-05 ...
TATTATGATTCTAGATATAATTCTTACTATTGGAATAGAGATCAAATGTGGAATGATTGGGCTTGGGGTTATACAGGTTGGAATTCTTGGGGTTCTCCTCATAGATGGTCACCATTTGGATATGATAGATGGGGTTATGGAATCCACTATGGTTGGAATAATCATGGTTGGGGATATAACAACTGGATGGGCAATGTCCATTATGGCTGGAATAATTACTATGGCTGGAATGGATATTACAATAACAACTGGGGTTGGAGACAACACATGAATGACTATGCATGGCATAATAGAAATAGAACTAATACAGTACGTGTTAATGGCAGAAGAGGTAGTAATAATATAGTTTCTAATAGAACTAATAATACAATAGAGAATACTATTATTAATAAAAGACCATCTAGAGTTAGAGTAATTGCTAAACCTGATGGAACTAGAGTTTATCTTAGACCAAATAACAATAATGTTATCATTAACAATAATACAAGGCCAATTAGAGTTAAACCTACAGTGCCAGTTATTAGAAACAATAATACAAGACCCTCATATAACAATACACGACCTAGCAACAACGTTAGACCACGTATAAACAACAATAACAATACAAGGTCGACGTCAACCAATGTTAATAGAAGTACAAATTCTAGAGGTGGTAGTGGCGTTAGGAAGAACTAATTATGAGACATTTCAAAACATTTGAAAAATTCATCAACGAGGCTAAGCCCTATTCTAAAGATGAAATTGTAGTATTTGACCTAGATGATACGCTAGTTATTACAGATGCTAAAATCAAAGTATGTGATAATACTAATGGTGAATGCTTTAGTCTAACTCCAGAAGAATTTAACGAGTATGAATCCAATCCTAACCATGATATAGATTTTGATGATTTTAAATCATTAGAAATCATGAAGGCTGGTAAACTAATTGAACACTACTTTAAGATCTTTAAGTCAAACTACAAACGAGGTATTGCTGTAGGTATTGTAACTGCTAGGGATGATAGAGATATGATTTACACATGGTTGAGAGAGCATGTAGGATTTAGAATTGATAAAGATCTAATCTTTGCTATTTCAGATCCAGTTCATAAATTTAAAGGTGCAATCGCAGATAGAAAGAAACAGGCTTTTGAAACATATATCAAAATGGGCTATAACAACTTTAAATTCTACGATGATGATGCAGCCAATCTAAAACTGGTTAAATCACTAGAGAAAGAACACTTACATATACAGATATATACCAAGAAGGCAAAAAAACCTAAATACTAAACATGGCAACACAAGGAGACTATAGAGCAAGATTTGCAGCAGCAATGTTAAACGAAGATTTTCAATCAGCTCTAGATAGAATTAATAAGAAGAAGAAAGAAATTACTTCTATGGCGGACGTGCAGAAAGATGTTATTACAGGTAAGCTTGAGGACACTGCAGATTATATTGATAATTTCGGTCCGATTTCTACTTTAAAAGACTATTTTGTAGAAACTAAAGGTTTCAGTGAAGGCGACTGGTCTGAAATTGAAAAAGTAGTACAAAAATTAGATGCGACATCTATAGATGCTTTTGTACAGTATACTAAAAATCCTGTAAAGATAGATTATTTTACAAGTATGACTAAACCCACAAATGTAATCAATCAATTAGAAAAAGATTACAATCTACCTAAAGCAGTTACTAGTAAAATCTTTGATAAGGAAGGTAAAATGAAAGCTGGAAAGGGTGTAGGTAGAGGTGAATTATTTCTAGGCTTCATGGTAGATGGTGCTACGAATGCTTCTGTTGGTGATGTAAATGTTAATGGACAAGCATACGAAGTAAAAGGTAAAGAGGCTAGATTAAATACGCAAAACGGATTTGGTTTAGGTACTCCAGCAATGATTAGTTTTTTTAATGAACTTAAAGATCATAAAGATCCAAAAATTCAAAATATTGGAAATAACTTCGGAGATTCTAGTAAAGGAAATATCCAAAGCTATAACTTTTTGAAAGGCGGTAAGTCAAAATTCTATGAGCTATTTCAAACAGCATATAAAGATGGGATTAAATTAAATGATATTTTTACAATTTTAGCAAGTACATTATTCTGTGGAGATTCAGGTATTTGGTTAAGTGCGTCTCCACAACTTGAAAATGAAGTAGTGGATGCATTTAAGAAATATGTAGGTAAAGATGGTTCTGCTAAGAATGATGTAATGTTAAACTATGCTTTAATGTGGATCAATATTAAATATTACAAAACAAGAGAGCCTTTCAATGGTATTTTTATTATATTACCAGGTACTGGAAAAATGGCATATTTACCTGTTGGAACAGATGATATGACTGGCTGGCTTTCTAAGAATGTGAAGTATAATCAACCATCATGGCAAGATAACCCAACCTCAAACTGTTGGAAAATAACATTAAAATAGATATATAATCTAATATTACAAAACAAAACAATTAATTATGGCACAAGTACACTATGTAATAATGGCTAATTACGATGACGAAGTAGTATACGCATATCTTTCTGCAAACAAAGGAAAGATCAACAAACTAGCTAAAGATTTTAAACCAACAGAAGATGAAGATGGTGAAACTGTAAACTATATTATGGAACATGGTTCTAAATCATATAAAGATGGATTCTATTTAGAGTTTTCAGATGGTGAGTTTGGATTTGTCGCTGCAAGTGAAGAAGAGTTTCGTAGTAAAGCTAGCAATTTTGAATATGGTGCTTTCTGGTCTAACATTAAAGATGTAGAAATTAACTTTCCTATTGAGAATGCTGGATATGATGAGGATCTAGAATTTGATGCCGCAGACTACTATGGAGACGAACCTGAATTAGCATGGGCAGGTTATGAATATATAATAGGAGAATCTAAAAATGAACAAACAAATATGAAACACGTACCAACATTTGAGTCTTTTACGGCTCCACAGAAAGTAAGTAAAACAAACGAAGAGCTTTCCCATGAAGATATAAAAATGATGTCGGATATTGAAGTAAATGAAATCCTTTTTAAAGCGAGAGAATTAGCAAGAAAAATTGCCGGCCATGTGGAATTTACTTCACCCATAGACAAGGACCAGGAGAAGAAAGTGATGGCAAAAGTTAAAGATGTTTTTAAGAAAGAAAAATTAAAACTAAAATAACTCTAACTAACTATAACAAATTAAAAGCTGCCTTCGAGCAGCTTTTTTTGTGAGCCAATGTTAACAGAAAATTAGATTTTTAAAAAAATGGAAAAACTAGAAAACTTAATAAAAAAAGATGATATATAATATGAGAGTATAATACCTCATCAAATATATGTTTTTCAAATGGCTACAGAACTCAAACCAGGAGACGTCCAACCTTCTGAGATTGAATCTAATAGCAAAACAATTGGAAACTTATCAACTACGCCAGAGGCAAACGATCTAGATGAATATTTTGACGATTCAAAACACCTAGATCCTGTCGGTAACGTTGTAGATGAGAGCGCAATTTGGGTTTATTTCGGAGTCGGAGGTCCAGCTTAAAAGCAATGTTAAGGGCACTATTTAGCAATATTTAGTGCTCTTTTCTTTTAAACAAAATTAGAGAGATAAATATAACTGTATAACATAACTAAATTTAAACAATTATGACAACAATTTTAATTATTTTAGGAGTATTAGCAGTTGGCGCTGGCGTATATTTCTATGCCATTAAGACTGGTAAAATCGAAGACGCCGATGGTGATTATATAGCTGACGAAGCTGAAGACATTGCTAAAGAGATCAAGCGTAGAGCTAAGAACGTAAAAGCTGAATTAGCTGACGTGAAGAAAGCAGCTAAGCAATTAGCTGATCAAGCCGAAGATGTAGTGGAAGCTGCAAAAGGTAAAAAGAGCACACGCAGAAAGACTGCACCTAAGAAAGCTACTAAAGTTACTAAAGGTTCTGGATCAGGTTCTGGTAAAGTTACTAAAGGATCAGGTTCCGGAAAAGGAAAAGGAAAAGCAAAGGTAAGTAAAGCTTCCCTAAAATCTAGAACTTCACCTAAAAAATAAAACTACAATTATGGCTAACTATTTAAACTTTACAAAAGCAATTTTTAATCCATATAACCCTAAAGTTCTTAATGAGGGTCAATTCTCATGGATGACTTATGATACTGATAAGCAAATCGGTTCAGAAAGAGAAAATACTATTGACGTATATATGTACGACAATGAAGGCAATCAATGGTATGAAAAGGGATATGAAGGTTACGGTGAATTCGGTAACATGGATTATTATGAATTATTAGCCAAGATGAATGGTTTTACAGAAGAAGACCTAGAGGATAAAGCATTACTCAAATCTATTAGAGCAATGGGTAAAGCAGAAATGAGAGATATAGGTATTGCCTTAGCTTTCGATCCTAAAGGTAAGAAAATCAAGACTAGAGCAAAAGGGGGTAAAGTCCTATTCCCTGCACTAGTTGAAGATCCAAAATTCAACTGGAAAAGACATGACTTCACACACGAGGCTGAATCTGATCCAAATCAATCATGGTATCAGGAACCTGAGTATGATGATGATTATGAAGATGATGACGATTACGAGCAAGGTTGGTATGAAAATATTCAACCAACACATGAAGGTGTAATGTCTGACATTCACCAGATGATAGGTAATCATAAATCTTTTGATACTTTTCAAAAAGAATTCTTTAAAGAATATGGCCACAAAAAAGTAATGAAGAAAACTCCTGAGTTTTTAGAATGGCTAGAGGCTTTATATAATGACTATGAATATGCAGCAGTAGAATCTGTAAAATTAACTTGGGATTCTCTTAAAGAATCATTAGGTATTAATGAAGGCAGGTCTATTAATAAGATTAGTAAAGATCTTGAGAAGACTGTATTAGGTATGAAGAAAACAGTTGACTCTTGGAAAGAAGCTGAAGGAGATAGAAAGACTGAATTATTAGAAAAACTAAGAGAGCTTAATAAAGAAAAGGTTGAATTAGAAAAAGAATTGGATGACGCGGTCGCGGGAAAAGATCACGACTTACAATTAGCATTAACCGAAGCTGAAGAATTAGCTTATTTAGAATTAGATGTAATTAATATTCTAAACGATTAATGAGAAACAAAAAAATTACAAGTTTTGAAGATTTTAAAGGTATGGATGAAGGACTTCAATCAGATCTTAAGAAATATATAAAAAAACATAAAGAAGAATTAGAAAGTCTAGCCGACGATGACCAATGGGAAACTATCTATAACCAGTTGTATACTGAATTTGATATAATTCCTAATAGTAGTAAAGCAAAAGATCTTAGGCAAACATTCGAGTTCATCTTTTAAAAATAGACCCACATTTTTAAGATGGCAAAGGAATTAAACGAAGACAGCGGAGTAAAAGTTAGTGTAAAAACACTAATAGCCATAGCTGTAGCAATCACAACAGTAGTTAGTTTTTGGTTCGCATTTCAAGCTCAACTCGATGATATGAGAGATGAGATAGAAGCAGCTAAAACTCTACCAGCTCCAAATATTTCAAGAACAGAGTATGAACTCAAAGACGAGTTGGTACGTTCTACTATATTAAACACACAAGAAGATGTATCAGAAATTAAGGAGGATTTAAAAGCAATTGAAAAACATCTTCGAGGTAAATAACATGAAAAAACTAATATTTATATTAATCGCATTGGTATCATTTAGTACTGCGGATGCACAAATTACAAAGAAGGTTAAGAAATTCTTTAAATACTCTACTATTTATGGAGTTGCTGGAGAAGCACAACCACAAACTAGCACACAAAAAACTTATTTCGTAGATCAAGGTGGAGAACTATTTGATGTTACACCAGATGCTGAAACTAATTATTCTTATGGTTTTGGTATTAGAAAGGTTGCGAGATTTGATTATGAGAATAAACCTAATGCATTTTATGACGGTACAGAAATCCAAACAGGATTAAGTTCTAATATAGGTGCTGTTAAAGGCTGGGAATATAAATTCCAATGGGAATGGGCAAGACAGTTTGGTAATGAATACACAAGAGAAGATATATTTCTTAGATATTTAGGAGATAACTTTATCTTTAAACTAGAACAAATGCAAGATGGTCTTGCAGAACTAGATTATAGAGCGGTAGATCTTAGATGGAGAAAGCCAATAGGTAAAAAACTTAACTTTTCTATCGGTGCTGCATTTAGAACACATAGACCTTACGGTTACTTACCAATCGCAGATTACTTAGAAGATAACCCATGGTGGCAATTAGCATACGATGAAGGATTCGTAGATAACTATTATGGTATCGATTATGATAACGATGGAGAAGTAGATAACTTTGATTTCTTTTGGACTAATCCAGCAGGTGAAAGAGTTTCAGACACGGATCTAGATTTTAGAACTAATATATTTGGTGGTCTTGTAAACGACTTTAACAGACAAGGAATTGCATTAGTCGAAGACTTAGGAACTATTTCTGCAGTTATAGGTTTAGATTTCTACCACTACTCTCAAGACGGTAATAACTGGGCACATATTTGGACTTCAGTTATGCCATATCACCAACAAGTTATGGGAGAAGAACTATTTTCTTACGGCAAGTTTATTAATGAAGGAGAAGATACACAATGGACTGATTTTACAATCGGTGCAATGACAGGATGGAAAATAACAAAGAAGTTAGGTATCTTTGCAGAAATGAATTATCTACAATATTGGGATAGACAAATATTTACTGCTAAAGCTGGCTTAAACTTTCAATTTAGATAAAATAAATACATTATGATTAAATTAGCAGATAGAAGATTATTAACTAATATAAGTACTGTAGGTACTTCAGAAAGTGGTGCTAACATATATAACTTTGAGTATACAGACTGTAACTATGGTTGTGGATTATTCCAAGGTGTAATAGCTGATGAAGTTGCAGCCGCTGTAGTTAGTACAAATGAAAATGGTTATAGTATGGTTGACTACTCATTAATAGATGTAGAATTTAAACAAATAGAAGATTACTCTCTATACGCGGGTTCTTCAAATTAAGAATTATGAAAAAAATAGCAATTATATTTTTATTAGCTTTTGGATTAATGGCATCGTCTACGATAGCAGATTCAACTGAAGCAGGAATAACTAATACAGAACCAAAGTATTTAACATCTGATACATTTAGTAAAGCTATTAATACAGGTGTAGTTATTGTAGAGTTTGTAGCATCTTTTGCAGAACCATTTGAAGATTGGAAATCAATAGAAGATGGCGAATACTATAGAGTGGATATTGAAAAATACCCAGATCTTAAAAAGAAATATAAAGTAAGATCTATTCCAACTATTTTAGTATTTAATAACGGTTCTAAAGAACTAACATATCGTGCAAACATTATGTTAGAATTAGACGTAACAGCAGAAGAGATACACGAAGATATAGAGGATCTATTCTCAGATAAATTTTAATATGTGGGAAAGGATAACTAAATACTTTAGTTCAATAAAGAATACGCTACTGTATTTTGACTTCCAACCACTATTATTTTTCTGGATCTCAAGCGATATTTTAAATAACCTAGTCCTATGGACTGACTTATCATACTGGGAGGCCGCTGGTCAACCGAACACATACTGGTTATATTTATCATATCTGGCATGTAGCACATTGATGCTGGTCTTTATACATAACCTAAAATGGTTATCAAGATTTGTATCTCTTTACTTAATACTCTATTTGTTTTCTACGATTAGATATTTAGTAAGTATATATGGAGGCGATGAAGCCTTCACATTAACAGATTTTAAAAACATATTGATTACATGCTGGTATGCTTTCATGTGGACTTGGATTCTATTTAAGTTAAAGAAAGAAATACTACATAGATCACTAAGATAATGGGCGAGAATTTAACCACAATTATTATTACTACAATATCTGTACTATTTGGTGCAGGTGGTTGGAAGTTCTATGAGTTTCTTATTCGTAATAAAAGAGAGAAACAAAAAGAAGATAAATCTGAGCAGACTATTTATAGAGATGACCTGATTGCAAGAGTCGAAAGATTAGAAAAGGTAAACGATACTAAAACAGATGAATTAATGAAGGTTAAAGCTAAAGCAGCTGCACTAGAAGTTAAAGTAGAATTCTTAGAAAGAGAACTGGATAGAATTAAATCAAGATAAGATGAAACGTTTTTGGAAAGTAATATTAATTGCATTTTTAGTAGGGTTTATCGGATCTGTTATTTGTAACATATTCATACAAAAGAAAGAACTATCACATATAGAAAGAATTATCCTACAAAACAATACTGTTAAAGAATCAGTTGAAAATTCTAAATATCCTACCATTAACAAGCCAGCGAGTAGCCAAACAACTGTTATATATGGTGACAGTGTAAGAGTATTTAAAGAGGGGTCAAATTAATTGCAAAATAGTTGCCATAGAATTTTTTTATGTCAATTATTTTTCGTATATTAGTACTATAATTAAAAAACATATACATGTTGTACACTTATTGTAAAGACACTTTATCTTTTAGAAAGGTAAAGCCAAAACAAAAACATGGTATAATAATTGGCCTAATAATTTTAATAGGTTATATTACTCTAACTTCAATGGTTAGTAATGCCAAACAAGCAGGTTTTAAAGAAGCCTTAGACATACCGATTGAATCGACGGTTGTAATTCTAGAAGATGATTCAGTAAAATTTTCACAAGACAATTTAGTAAAGGAATTAAAGAGGCTAAATGTCAGATTTCCACACATTGTTTTAGCACAATCTATATTAGAGACTGGCCACTGGGAAAGTAGAATCTACCAAGAGAATAATAACCTATTTGGTATGAAGCAGGCTAGAGCCAGGGCTACTACAGCAAAAGGTACTCAACTAGGACATGCTTATTATGATGATTGGAAAGAATCAGTTACAGATTATGCACTTTACCAAGCTGCATATCTCAACAAACTACGTACTGAAAAGAAGTATTTGAATTACTTAGAAAGAAATTACGCCGAGGCAAAGAATTATGATAAAAACCTAATGATCATTATAGAAAGAGAAAATCTAAAAGAGTTATTTTTAGACTGATATATACTATAATATCATAAACAAAACTTATTAATATGAAATTAAAAACATTAGAGCAGTTTGAATCAAAAGACCCATGCGAATGTGGTGGAAACTGTGGTTGCGGTGGTAAACCCGTAAACGAAAAATTTAGCTTTAGTAAAAAAGAAGTAGAAAAAGCTGCTAACTTAATAGCATCTGCAATTGCTCAAGCTGATATGGTTAAAACAAAAGTACACCACTTAGAATATGACAAAGGTCGTGGAGCTGGTTTTGACATTTCAATTGATGGTGAAGAATCTGCAGGTGGAAGTTACGTAGTAAAAGATAACGGAGATGTTGTTAATGCTGCAATCGGTAACTCACATCCAAATGCAGTCTATAATACAATAGGTAATAAAGATATTGCTGATGTTTTTATTAACATGGAAAAGTATGAATCTAATATAGCTAACGAAGCTACTGTAGTTATGGATGCAATGGATCCTAAATCAAAGATACTTAAAAAACTTTTAAAGAAACATAAAGTTACAATGAAAGTTTTAGATCCTAGTGGACCAAGTGGTTGGCCAGAAGTTGAGCTAACAGGTTCAAGAGAAGATCTGCAAGCAGTTTTAGCATCTGAAGATGGCTGGGACGACCCAGAATTAGGAGAGTATATTGAGGAATCAAATACAGTTACTGAAGCTAAAGATCCATATAAAGAAATTGAAAAGGCAATCAAAGGTATGAAAGGAGTTTCAGCCGATATTAAAGGAGACACTATAATAGTTTCTAATAAAGCAGGAGATGAATTCACATACTCAATGAACGACGCGGATGACGTTGCAGAGTTTATTGCAACAATTGAAGAATCTGTAGTTACTGAATCTAAAGAAATGAGCAAAAAAGAAGTTCGAGATCTTAAAGTAAAGATTAATAATGCAAGAACGATTGGTAAATATTTTACAAAAGATGAAGTAGAATTTTTACAGTCATTATTTGAATCAGAAGTTAATGAAGCTAAGAAGTATAAGTTTAAAGAATTAGCTAAAGCATGGGAATTCGTGTATGGTGAAGATATGGAAGATGAATATGAAGGTTTCTATCAAGAAGTAATTGGTAAACATAAGAATAAAGTTACTAAATCAGATATAGCTGAAATATGGTCAAATGTTTATGGTGAAGATGTTGCTGCTGAATATGGAGGTTTCTTTGATAATCTTAAAGAAAACGTAAATGAGGCTACTAAACTAGAAAAATTTAATAATATAGAAGAAGCTAACGCAGATGGTACTATCTCAGATGACGAAGATGATGCTGTTGAAAATATGCTTGTAGATGTAGAATATATGGTTGATGAATTAGTTAACTATATTAAGGTAGAGACTGAAAAGATCGGAGGTAGTTTTAGATCCCCTGGATATGAAGCACAATGCCTTAAACTTGTTAAAGAAACATTTAAAAAACATAAGGTAAGACTATAATGGCATATATAGATAACTTTCAAGACTTTATACAATATCACGCTAATGCAGCTGGTATGACTAGAGAAGAGTATATGGCAGTTCTAATGTCTGAAGCAAAGAAAAAGCCAGGACCAGACCCATATCATAGAGGTCTAGAAGATGGTGAGGTTGAAGATAAAGAAGATCAAATCAAAAAACAAGCAGATATGGACGATGACGATCCAGATGCTTACAAAGAAATGCCTGGTGATAAAGAAGCTAAAGAGAAAGGTGAAGTAAAAACATCTGATGCTACTAAAGCTTACAATAAGTTATATAAAGAAAATAAGCATGTTAAAAGTATGAATGAAATGGCAATGGGCTATGACGGACATACTGGACTTTTCTATATAAAAGGAGTGCCTTTCACAGAAGAGAGACTTGAACAAGTCTTAAAGCATTTAAGAACTAAAGTTAAATTAGGTGATTTACCAAAGCAGTTTAGTTATTTTCCAGCAATTCAAGTTGCAGATGATGTAGGTGGTGAAATTGTAACCATAACTCTAGATAAAGCAAAAGAGATTGAGGCTACTTTAAAAAGGTTTAAAGGTAAATTAGCACATGACGGTGATTTTAATGAATCTGTTACTGAAAAGAGAGAAGATGTAGGTAAATTTAATACTGTTAAGAAAGTAATAAAAGAATTAGGTAGAAGGCCATCAGAACAAGAACTTGCAACATTTATTACAAAGAACTATTATGATGTTACTGAAGTTGAAAGAGGAGAAGATGATCCAGCTGCTAATGATAAAATTGCAGATCTAGTAGCTTTCTATAAATTCGATATTGATGATTGGTCAATTGCTTGGGTAGATGCTCAAAACGAATCAGTAGTTAATGAAGCTGACGATAAAGAACAAAAATCAACAGATAGAGGTCCTTTAGATGATGATAAAATTAATACTGCACTTAAAACTAAAGCAGAAGAATCTGGAGTGCCGATTGGCATTATCAGAGCTGTAATGAGAAGAGGTCTTGCTGCATGGAAATCAGGTCACAGACCAGGAGCTAACCAACAACAATGGGGTTATGCAAGAGTAAATGCATTCTTAACTAAAGGCGAAGGTACTTGGGGTAATGCTGATAAAGATCTTGCAAAAGAAGTTAGAGATGGTGGACATGATAAAAAACTGAAGAAAGCATAATGGATTTCAACGATTTTTTAAACGAGAAGAATTTTCAAGTAGTTACTAGTGGACATGCCATTAAATATAGACTATCGTACCAATATGGTAAAGGTGGTTTTGTAGCAATGGCTAGTTCTGGTAAAGAAAACGATAAAGAAATTGAAATCGGTGATCCTAATACAATAGGTAAAGCTATTGAAGATTCAATCAATACTGAATTAAAGAAAAGAAAACAACTATTTACAGTAGAACAAGATCATGGTTACCAAGGAGCCGGATATTCTTTCTATTTTAATATGGATGACTTACTAAAATTATTAAACAAATAAGATATGAACACAAAATTAAAATCACTTGATAGCTTTATTAACGAAAGCGATGTTTATGATGAAAAAACTAGAGAGCTTCTATTTGCTGATAATACTGAATATACATTAAGACAATTTATTAAAATTGCTAAGAAGTCAGCCGAGGGTAAAGAACAATATAAGCGCCAATCTAATTTTGGTAAAGGAATTCTAATGGCAGAATACCTAAGAAAGAATATGCCAGGTGGACTTGCTAATAAAATGAAAGCAAGAGTCTATAGAAACGCATGGAATACTGGTGGTAATTTAGATGTTACTATCCGTTTAAAAGCAGGAGATAAGGATATATTTTATTTTAGTTCTGCTAGTTCAACAAGACAGCCTAGATATTCATTTAGTGAGTTATTTAATGGTACTATTAAGCCATCTGATCCAGGTAAACCAATTTACAAAGATTGGGGCATGGGAATTGTACATGGTTCTTATCAGTCTATTTCTAACTTTGATAAATTCATGGCCGATGTTGTTGGTGTATTTGTAGACTTCGAAAGAGTGAATGGTGAGCCGTTTGATTTAAAAGGTGCCATCGCAAATGAAAAGGCTAGAAAGAAAATAGTTGCTGCTTGGAACAAGATCGAACCTAAAGTTGAGAAGCAATATGATATTGCAAAAGAAGCTGCAAGAAATGCACACAGACATATTACTATTAGAATGCCTTATATTAGATCTGCTGAAAAGAGAGTTTACTATAAGACAGACGAACCAAGAGAGTTAAGACACCCAGATGAGTATGGTGATAGAGCCTATGATATTATAGACGGAAAAGACTATGCTAAATATGAAGCTGCACAGGCTAAGATCTCAGATCTAATTGAGGCTTTTTGTAAAAAACACGGCTACGAATTCGTTTGGGCTGCAAGCTGGTAATACATATATAATAAAACTATAAATTATGGCAAAGATATTTTGGATAGCAGAAAAATCAGGAGATTACATGAAAATCTCCGCATTTAATAATAAAAGAAAAGCTGAAGAGAGGGCAATGGAATTATCTTCGAATTTTTCATTTGGAGATACAGAAATACCTAAAGATGGGAATGAAGACGGAGACAATTGGTTCTACTCTGGTATGATAAACGCAAAAGAATGTTTCTTACTTTATAGAAAAAATGCAATGCCTGCAGCTGTAGGTTTTGATAGTGAAGATGAAGCAAGAGAAGAATATCCCGGTGATGGAGCTGGAGCATGTTTCCCAGTTAAATTAAAAGGTGGTATGGGTGAAGTTTACTTATCAAGTGAAGCTGACGCTAATGGTGCTGAACTTTGGGTATTTGAAGACGGTGACATATATGAAAAGAAACAAACAATGAGACACATACCAACATTTGAGTCATTCATTAATAGATAACTCTAACTAACTATAACAAATTAAAGGCTGCCTCTGAGCAGCTTTTTTTGTGAGCAAATGTCAGCCCTACGAGTGGTTTGAGTGCACAAGTCTAAAAGGAACTCCAAGTCTAGGTGGATAGATCAGCGACGATTCCTCAGATTCCTCTGAGGTCACTGGAAAAAAAATTCGGAGCGTTTTTCATTTCTGCAGTAAGGTTGGCCTTCCAGACAACTGGCCTCGGCTGGCCGCTTAAGGCCTGGCCTGACCAGCGAGCCGCTAAGGCAGATAGACGTTAATTGCCAGTGATTTCCGCTAATGACAGATAGGTCACATGGAGGTGCGATGAGGTAACGTAATGATTTGTGCAGACTTCTTGTAACAGAGCTCTGCAACACATAGGCACCACCTGGCCTCTGGAGTAACAGTGAGGTGAATTGTCGCCATCAATCTGATTCGTTGAGTAACTACAAGGACTAAATGGTCCCAATTTCCTACCTAACTGGACTGCACCTAATCTGACCGGCGCGCGCGGCCCTAAAGTTTAACCACTCCGGTTGTATTAAACAACCGGTGAGCTAGATATATAGTATAAGAGTATACTAAAAACGTCGCGTTTATGAAAATAATTAAAACATTTGAACAGTTTCTTGGAGAAGGAGTAAATGATCCAGGAATACTTAAGGCATTCTTTATGGCAGGAGGACCAGGTTCTGGTAAATCCTATGTAGCCGGTGAATTATTTAGCCTTCCTAAAGACAGTAGTGCATCTGTATCTTATGACCTAGGTCTTAAACTGGTCAATTCTGATGCAGCATTTGAACTTCTATTAAAGAAGGCCAATATTGACATGGCCGAATTAATGGATCTTAAAGATAAAGACCCTGCTGCTTGGCAAGCAGCTATGCAAATTAGAGATAAGGCTAAGAAAATTACTAAAGGTACACAAAAAATGTATATCCAAGGTCGTTTAGGCATGGTAATCGATGGTACTGGTAAGAACTATAAGAAAATTGAAGGTCAAGTTAAAGAATTAAGAGAGCTTGGTTATGATTGTTATATGGTGTTTGTCAATACATCTAAAGAGGTTGCGTTAGATCGTAACAATAATAGACCTAGAAAATTACCAGAAGATATGGTATCTCAAATGTGGCAAGAAGTACAGGATAATCTGGGTAAATTTCAGCGTCTTTTTAAGGCAAAGAGATTTGAAATCGTTGATAACTCTGAATACGGAGACACTACACCTACTGATCTAGTAGGTAAAGAGATTAGAAAGTTTATGAAACAACCTGTTTCTAATTCAATTGGTAGACAGTGGATCCAAGATCAAAAAAATAGTAAAAACTAACATGGAGAAATCTAATGAAACTTTATTAAAAGAGTTAATGGTAGCATTCTCATCGCTAAAACAAAAGATGGAAGACCCTAACTATATTGCTCTTGACAATTCTATTAAATCTATGATGGAAAATCAACGCGATATGAAAGCTGATGTAAAAGATTTAAAGAAGAGGTTACTTAATCCAATAGATGGTGTAATAGTTAATACTAATAAGAATACTGAATTTAGAGAAGGCTATGTAAAGTTACAGGAAGAGAGAGATGGGTTAGCGGATGATGTTGCGCATCTTAAAAGATGGAAGGCAATGTATATTAAAATATTTTGGACATTGTTTACTGGTGCAATTGGTGTAGCAACTTTCTTAATAGGTGAATCAATAATAAATAGATAGTATGATATTTGATAGAATAAGTCTTCTTAATTCGTATGGTGTATTACAAGCTGCACAAAGAAGTGAAGGTAGAGTAGGTAAAATACTATTTAATAGAACAGCATTTTATGGAACTAAAACCAATATCAGATTTGAAAGCCTAGTTGAGCTAGCGAATTACATACAACAAAATCATGCATTTCAAATTTTTGATCCAGCATGTGTTTGTGGTACTTGCGATGAATCAATTTGGAAACTATTAAGTTTTTCAGTAGAATTACCTGGTAGAAGATTTGTTACATACGTTAATAATATGAGAGGTGCATTCGAATCCGGTGATGGAGCAAGAATGAACAAGAAGACTATTGATATTATTGCAAAAGACTTTGCTGCAGACAGAAGACTAGGTACTATTAAAGATAATTTTGAATGCCATGGTTATATTCAAAACCAAGGTAGATATGTAACTCCTTGTGAATATGTAGATATGATTACTAATTCTTACTATGATGAGTTAATTAAACAATACATGCTTACTAGAAACTCTTATGGTTTAAGTAGATCAGAAGTGTTTATTGATAGATGCCATGAGGGTGAAATTGTTGACAAACATGTTTGGGCAACGACAACTGCCGCAACAACAACAGTATTACCAACAACGACGATAGAAACATTTAAGGCTGAAACTACATTTACTAACCAGGCAATGGGAACAGGAGTAATTGGGAACGGTTTTCAAGATGATACTAATATTTTAAACCTTGAAGATAGAACACATAGTGTTACTATTAGAAAAAATGCTAGTAATTTCCAAAGTATTAAACAATTAACGTATTCTATTAGTGGAAATGCGGGATCTGGAATCTCTGGATCAGTGATTATTGCAGCAGATGGATCTACTCAGTCATTTGGGAACATCGATGTTAATATTTTCTTGTTAAATGGCGAAATTGTACTAGGAATTACACATAATATTGTGCAAAGTGACTCAACAGTCGCGCTTCTTGTTAAACTAAATCCAGAATACGTCGGAGGAGACGTCGCCCTGTCATAAAATTAAAGATATATATAAAAAATAGAGCCTTATAGATGCATTTTGATAAAATAGAAGATTACGATTTTGATCACGGATTGAGTTTTAATACTCAAACTGGCGAGTATCATTCGTTAAACCCACATGATTTAGGTAGACCTCTTTCTCATATAGAGATGGATTACAACTTAATGTATCAAAAACAGACCTTAAATGGTTGGAGAATCGCGGGATCTAACGCTGATTTAACATTAAATGCTACAGATTTAGGTAAAGTTTTAGCTTTTCATAAGGTAGAAGTCAATGCATTTGACGATCCTGGTAATGTAATGTACGATAGACACATTGCAGCAGGCCTTTTTGACGGACAATTAATATGGATTCCTGCACAATTTGGTGCATTTGCGACTACAACTATCGATCCATGTGCTGGATTTAGTGCAAATTCTCCATCATGGACAAATTCGTTAGCATATCAAGAGCCTTTACCAACTTTTCAAGTTATACCAAGTAATAATACAACTGCAGAAGGAAATGTAGTAACTTTTGCTATAAATACGACTGGTGTTGATGATGGAACTACAATTGGATGGACATTAGGAGCTCCTGTATCAACAGAGGTTCCAACTGCTGTAACAAATGCTACAACTGCAGCTCCAGCAGCAGCGTTCGGTATTCAATTGGATGGATATGCACCTGCTGAAAGAGAAGAAGCTGGTATTACGAACAATAATGGTTCTGGCGGAGGTTCAGGTGAAGTAACAAATGCAGATGGATTTACACCATTAGATGTTGTTGGAGGTCAAGTTTCTGGACAAGTTACTATAAATGATAATTTAGGTACAGTAACAGTATCGATATTATTAGATACTATAGCAGAACAATCTGAACTTATGGTATTTACATTAGCAGATACAGATTCTGATGGAAATGCAACTGGAGGCGCATTTGCTACAGTTAATATTATTAATATTTACAATGCACCAACCGTTGCAACAACGATTGCAACAACTCAAGCAACAGCGAACAGAACAAACGCAACTGCTGATCCATGTATTGATGATATTATAGTGTCAATTGAAGAATGTGACGATGATATTGTAGCGTCAATTGAAGAATGTGACGATGATATTGCATCATCTATTAATGAATTTGAGTCTACTGTTCCAACTACAATAGCTCCAATCTTATCCGGTAGTGGATCCGGTAGTGGATCTGGTAGTGGATTTGGTGGTGGTGGATCTGGTGTTAGTGGAAATGGCGGTGGAGTAGAAGATTATTATATAGAAACTGAAGCTACTACTAGACCAGAAGTAGAACTGCAAACTCTTGCAACAACTCAAGACCTTGAGTTGGGGACTAGAGCAACTACTGAACTAGAATTAAGAACTGAAGCAACTCAACCGGACTTGCAACTAGAAACTAGAGCAACAACAAGACCAGTGGGAACTCCAGTTGACTATTAATACAAAAAGAAATTAAAACTAAATAATAAATATAGAAAATAAAAAATGGCAACCGTAACATTTACAAGTACAAACTACAGTGCAGGCACATGTGTCTTCACTCCTAGTGATGCTAATCATTCAGAAACGAATTTAGGAAGTATCACTTTCCCATTTACATTTAACCCACTAGCTTATTCATTGCCTGCAGAAATTATTGAGGGCGCTTTTGAATTTACAGTAGGCGGTTGTGTATTTACAAAACAAGTAGCAAGATCTGCTACATCAGCTACATCAGCTACAACTCAGGCAACTAATGCAACTAATGCAACTGTACCTCCAACTAATGCAACTGCTGCGACAACCCAAGGTTCTGGCTCAGGTTCAGGCGGAGGTTCAGGTGAAACTCAAGCAACTGCTGCTACAACATTAGCATCTGCGGCAACAGTACCTCCAACTAGTGCAACTGAAGCAACAACTGAAATACAGGCAAGGTATAATGTAATAGATGATACTACAGAAGATAATTCTGCTAAAGTTGGAACGACTTTTGCATTTAGAATTGAGACATCTGGAGTACGTGAAGGTACTACAGGAACCTTTACTTATCTTAAAGGAGCACCTGAAAATGGCAATGCTAGCAGAGCCGGTGGCCCAGAAGGTCAACCATTCGAAGGGGAACCTGGAACATTTACTATTGATGCAAATGGTATCGGTAGTATTTTTATTAAAGTAGAAAAAGCAGTAGGTGATGTAGAAATACAATTAGAAAGACTTGATAATGACGGAAATGCAACACGTGAATTGGTGTCAGACAGTATTAAGTTAGTTACCGATGGAGAAGAACCAGGACCAGTAACTGCTGCTACAACATTAGCAACAGAAGCAACAAATGCAACTGAGGCTCCAACTAGTGCAACTGATGCTACAACATTAGCAACTAACGCAACAGAAGCTCCAACAAATGCAACTGCCGCTACAACATTAGCAACAAGTGCAACTGCGGCTCCAACTGCTGAAACTAATGCAACTGAAGCTACTATGGCACCTGTTGTAACTGAAGCAACAGAAGCAACAGAAGCAACAACTATAAATGAAGCAACAGAAGCAACAGAAGCAACGATTAGACCAACTACTCCAACAGAGGGAACAGAAGCAACTGCGGCTCCAACTAGTGCAACTGATGCTACAACATTAGCAACAAGTGCAACAGTCGCTCCAACTGAAGGAACAGAAGCAACTCAAGCAACAGTTACTCCAACTGAAGGAACTGAAGCAACGATTAGACCAACTACTCCAACAGAGGGAACTGAAGCAACTGCGGCTCCAACATTAGCAACTGAAGCAACTGCGGCTCCAACTAGTGCAACTGATGCTACAACATTAGCAACAAGTGCAACAGTCGCTCCAACATTAGCAACAGAAGCAACTGAGGCGACAACCCAAGCATCTAGTGGAGATGGATCTGGCTTTGGTGATGGTGATCCAACTAATCCAACTCCAGCTACAACCCAAGCAGAGAGTCAGAGCTTAATCTTTACTAATTGTAACGACTTAGGAGATAGAATTTTTATCGACGCGACTGACTATGAAGCTGTATTTAGAACGGGATCACTTCCAGTAAGTGGAGATACGTTACTGAGCAAAGAGACAGAGATATGTTACACATTTACAGGAGGAAGTACTCAACCTAGAACTCATGAGGCTGGAACGTTTACCTTTAAAGGTTGTAGATGTGAAGGTGAGTTAGGAGGAGCAGAATAATATTTCTAACAAGTTAGCGGAAAATAAACTTAATATATAAAAATATAGATGGCATTAATAGACTATAATAACGGAACAGCTACGATTAGCGTGAATGGAGGGCAACCTCCATTCAGCTATTTGTTAAAACAGGGCGGTGTGGCAGCGACACATGATGGGGCTAACTTTGTTAACCCTATTATTAGTTCAAACCAATCTGTAGTTTTTGGTGATTCAAGTGACTTAACAGGATCTTATGGAATGCCATCTGGTACATATACATGTGAAATAACTGATAACAATGGATGTATTGTTACTACGTCTGAAATTGTAATCTCTCAAACTGAGGAAGCTACAACTACGATGGCTACTGCAGCAACGACATTGGCGACTGCAGCAACAACTTTAGCAACGATACCTACTACTCCGGCGACGGATGCGACAACTTTAGCAACTGCAGCGACAACTTTAGCAACAGATGCGACAACAATTGCGCCAGTAGAATATGAACTAGTCACTGCATATCTTAATAGAGACGAAGGTCAAAGTGCTTTCTTTGAATTACAATATAATAATGTAACTCCAGGAACAACAGTTGGATTTACATTAAGTGGAACAGCCACACCAGCATTTGAAATGGGCGGTATGATTGAGCCTATGGATTATACTGAACCTACCGATATGTTCTTTACAACAGGTACTAGTGGGTTCGTAATTTTAGAAATACCTATAAATGAGGATCAACAAACAGAAGGTGCTGAAACAATAATATTAACATTAGATGCTC
>ERZ767114.546-NODE-546-length-20018-cov-4.081791_pt1 | contig 20018 bp, 14 predicted proteins | sample MGYA00374952_ERZ767114 | MGnify/ENA primary metagenome ERZ767114 (study PRJEB28939, sample SAMN06267156) | marine metagenome | isolation source: Columbia River Estuary | place: USA:Columbia River Estuary, USA | collected 2012-05-05 ...
GAAGACACATTAACCGAAGAAACCGTTGTTACGGCGTCATTTACGGGTGCGAACAGCGCCTCTGCAGCGCCGATTCACGTGCTCGATGGCGAGCAAATTGCTCAATCAGGCGCGCAGTCATTGGGTGAGCATATCGATTCGCTGCTCGGTGTGTCGACGGCTGATTTTGGCGCCGCCGTGGGTCAACCGATTATCCGAGGTATGAGCGGTACGCGCGTCAGAGTGCTCAACAATGGCACCGTGGTGAGGGACGTATCTGGTCTGGGCCCTGATCACCCGATCGACTCGAGTTTGAGTCACATACAGCAGATCGAAGTGGTTCGAGGCCCCTCGGCGCTAATGTATTCCAATGGTGCGATCGGCGGTATTGTGAACATTGTTGACGGCACCATTCCGATGACAGATCTGGAAGGCGTCAGTGGTTCAGTAGGCGCGGAATCCCAGTCCGTCAATGACGGAGAAGCCGTTGACTTCGCGTTGCGCGGTAATGTCGGTGGTTTGAATTTCACTTATAGCTACCAAGACGCCGACATGAAGAACTACGAGATCCCTGATGACGCGGTGTTAGGGGGTCACGATGAAGGGCATGACGATGATCATGACGATGATCACGGTGATGAACATGACGAGGATCATGGAGAAGAGCACGGAGAAGAGCACGGAGAGATGGGCACCCTGGCTAACTCTGATGCTGAATCGACGTCGCATCGTTTTGGTGTGTCTACAACGGGTGACTGGGGCTACGTCGGTGTCTCCTATAGCGACCTGAGCAACACTTACGGCATCCCTTTTCATGGAGATGATCATGGCGCCCATGAGGAAGAAGGCCATGATGAGCACGAGGGAGATGAGCATGATGATGAACATGGCGAAGCGGGCCATGACGAGCATGAAGGCGAGCGCATCTTTTCAAATACAGAGTCAGAGACACTGACGTTTCGTGGGTCCTTTAATACGTCCCTGCCGTTCTTAAATGCGATTGATTTTGTGGTGAAGGACACAGACTACGAACTGATGGAGCAGCACGCGGAAGGCGAGCATGAAGGTGAGCATGAAGAGGGTGAACACGAAGAAGGTGAGCATGACGAAGGCCATGAAGGTCACGGACATGAAGAAGGCCCTACCGTATTCAGTAATGAGTCAACCGAGGTTCAGGTTGCGCTCAACCTGAATCAGGGCGAGCGCGTACGTCGCGTGGTATTCAATTACGCTCAAGAAGAAATGTCGATCATCGGTGAAGAGGCGTTCATGGCGCCGGTCGATTCTACCGAGACGACGTTGGGGTTCTTCAGCTCAGACGACGTTGGCTTTGCAACACTAGACCTCGGCTTGCGTTTTGATCGTGTGGAACGCGATGGCGCCATCGCAGAAATGCATCATGACGAAGAGCATGAAGAGGACCATGACGAAGACCATGACGAAGACCACGAAGGAGAGCATGAGGGAGAGCACGAGGAGCATCACGAGGGAGAGATGGTTTTCGAGTCGCAATCTTTCAAGGAAAACGCCTTCAGCGTCGCTGCCGCACTCAGTCGTGATATTAACGATTATGCGTCTGTCTCCTTAGGACTCTCCAGTGTCAGTAAGATGCCTGCCGCTCAAGAGCTATTCATGAATGGTGAGCACCTCGCGACTAGCCGCTATGAATTAGGCGATGTCACACTGGACACCGAACGGTCTGACAGTATTGATCTGACTTTCAATTTCAATGCCAATGTTTGGTATGGCTCAGCTTCTGTGTTTCACAGCCAGATAGATAATTATATCTACCTCCGAGACGAGCTTGAGGAAGAGCATGAGGAGCACATGGCCGGTGACCATGATGGCGACGAGCATGAGGGCGAAGGGCATGTTGAGCACGGCGATCTCACCTTAGCTGAGTACACTCAGCAAGATGCCGAGTTCACAGGGTATGAAATTGAGGTCGGCGCTCGTTTCGAACTGCCTCGCGGTCAACTTCAGTTGAGCCTTGCTAGGGATGAGGTTGAGGCCGAGTTCTCTGATGGCCAGGATGTTCCCCGCATTACACCGGCTCGGAATATGTTCACGGCGCGCTACACCCTTGACGATTTCTCAGTCAGCGTCTTAGTGAAGGATGTCGAGCAGCAGAAAAACGTAGCACTCGGCGAATCGACCACTGACGGGTTCACGTTAGTGAACGCCAATGCTTCGTGGTCCTACGGGTTGAATGATTCGACACGTTTTACCTTGAGCGCTTTTGCACGCAATCTCACTGATGAGGTCGGACGGAACCATGCGTCGTTTGTGAAGGATCAGGTGCCATTGCCAGGTCGTAACATTGGAGTCCGGTTACGTTTCGACTTCTGAGATAACGGAACATGAGTGGGGTCGAGCGGCGTCACTCATGTTCTGCTCACTGAACCGGAATGATCGCCGCCGCCGATCTATTCGGCTTGGATGCGTTTTTTCGGCTCAGTTCAGGCGTATTTATTTACGGTAACCAACTCGGGTATGCTCTCGCATAAACATCAGTAGGACTGCGGCAGTGTTGCGTCGACCCTTTCATCTCTTACTCCTGACTGTGCTGTTACTGCGCGCGGTGATCCCGGTCGGGTTCATGCCAGCCAGTTTGGCAGATGGGCGCGGCATGATGTTGTGTGGGGGTGATCCTTACAGTCGCGCGCTCGCGGCATTATCGTCTCCCGCTGCAACGTCTATGTCCATGCATCACCACGAGGGGATGTCGGCGCATGCCGACGCGCAGTCCGAGCATCCTGCCTCCCACGCCGCCTTTGATCATCTTTGCGATTTCAATTTATCAGGGTCCGCCGACGCGCTGACGGTCATTGCCTATTCGGCGACTGCCGCAATGGGCCGAGCTGTCAATTTTTCTGGCCATCAATATCTCGCGACGCAGCAATCTGGCCGGCTGCTTCCTCCCCCCCGAGGCCCACCGCGAACCACTGTCTGAATGTTGTGTTGATGTAATTCAGAAATGCACGACCTGTCGTGCAATACAGTGAGAAAACGTTATGAACTTCAATCAATTGTTGTGCGTGGCCGCGTGTGCGTGCCTCGCTCTGCCCGTTTGGGCGCATGTCGAGTCTTCGACTTTCAGACCCGAAAGCCATGCCCCCGCGGGTGTTATGTCCGATCATTTGCACGCAAAAGGCGAATGGATGTTCGGCTACCGTTACCTGACCTCTGAGTATCGTGGTCTTTATCAAGGTTCGAGCAGTATCACGCCCGAGCAAGCTGGCGCCGCAGGTTATTCGATGGTTGGTCGGAGTATGAGCATGGACATGCACATGCTCGACATCATGTACGCGGTATCAGATCGAGTCACGCTCATGTTTATGCCGATGCATATGAGTATGGACATGACCATGGAGGGTACTGGCGCCATGCCGATGGAGGGCATGCATGGCATGGCCGACGATATGGGCGCTGACATGATGGGTGGTCATATGATGGGCGATCATACGATGGGTTCGATGACCCATTCGCATGGGACTTCTGGTTGGGGAGACACCAATATCTCGGCATTGATTCGGCTGCATGGATCTGATGGTCACAACCTACACCTGACATTGGGTATCAGTGCGCCCACAGGTTCGGTCGATGAGAAAAAACCCAACGGGATGTTTGAACATTACGGGATGCAATTGGGTTCGGGAACATGGGATTTGGTACCCAACCTCACGTATACCGGCTATCGAGACAGGGTAAGTTGGGGTGCTCAGATAGGTGGCACCGAGCGACTGGAATCCGCAAATGATTCCGGCTTTGCATTCGGTGATCAACGCTTTGCTACCGGCTGGCTGGGCTATCGTGTTGCACCGTGGCTGAGTGCTACCGTTCGCCTCGAGTACGAATACGAAGATCAGCTATCGGGTGAATACAACGGCGCTTATCCCCGCAAAAGCCCGGGTGATGACGTAGCCAATTATGGCGGCGAGTTTGTGACAGCGGGTATCGGATTCAATGCCGTCGCACAGCGGGGTCCCTTAGCCGGAATGCGCCTTGGATTGGAATGGGAGTCGCGCGTGGATGAATCTTATAATGGCATACAGCTTGGTGCTGAAGACGGTTGGAACCTGAGCTTGAGTTACGCGTTCTGAGTGGGGGCTCATTGCTTCGGGCCTAGTGGATTAGGCCCTTTTTGAGAAGCGATGAGGTTTAGGGGGCCCATCGGTCACTCTGCGCTCACTGAGTGTGCTGGGTGAGTGTGCCAACTCGTATCTGTCCCTCGCGGTTTAGGGTGGTATGTGCCGATCGATGGTGGGCGGGCTGTGTGGCAAGACGCAGCCAGAGCGCTGCCCGGCGTGCTCGTTTCGGTATGCCAAGCTCAGCCCTGCTATAGTACCCGCCAGCGGTAATTCATCGCGGCGTGATAATGCGCGCTGAGAAACTGCGGCGTGGTTCGTGACACTTCTGCCCGCTAACGATTGTGCTGCGCGATAAATCAAAGAGTGCGCAATGCGAGTTAAGAAAGCTATCGGAGCCTTTAAAGCATGCAGTGGCAGAAACTAGGCAGTCAGTTGCCACAGGGCTATAACCCATTCACTCGAGTCATTGGTCGATTGACGCTCAGGACCATGGGCTGGCGCATCAGCGGCGAGTTTCCGAACCGGCCTAAGTTTGTTGTTGCCCTGATGCCCCACAGCTCCAACATGGATTTTATTCTGACGATCGCGGTGCTGTGGTCGTTGGGCTTGAAGTCAAGTTTTATGATGAAGCACACGCTGTTTTGGTTTCCTTTGGGACCCATACTCCGCAGATTGGGCGGTATATCCGTCGACCGTCGCAGTGCTCAGGGGTTGGTTGAGCAAATGAGTGCGGAGTTTGGTCGTCGCTCTCGCTTAGTATTGGGCGTCACGCCACAAGGCACGCGAGGCGCTTCAGGAGAGTTTAAGCAGGGGTTTGCGAGGATTGCCTCAGCGGCCCGTGTTCCCGTGCTGCCCGCTATTCTGCATTACAAAGAGCGCACGGTGCAGCTGGCATCGCTGATTGAGGAGTTTCATGATGTCCCCAAGATGGTCGAGACAATAAAAACGCTCTCCTTAAGTGGGTCTGCGCGTCATGTCGGTGCGTAAAGTCACCGCACCCCAATAATCATCACGCCTTTTTGTGTGCCACAAGACGAATACAAGTCGCTAGCCGTGATGCCATTGCGCGGGTGCTGGGCGTCGACAACCACGAAGCGCTGTGAATATCGAACCGTGTTAAAGAGGTGGAAAGGGCCGGTCACCTGTGGTGCTCGCTACTGTGCGTGTTACTTTTGCAGTGTGATGCTGCTCCCGGCGGTCGAGGTACCATACTGGACATGAAGATAGATCGAAAAACTGAGATTTTGCGTTCGGCGATCGAGCTCATTGCCGATGAGGGGTATGGCAGTCTTAGCATGCGGGCTCTGGCCCGGGCGAGCGGGATGAAGTTGGGTGCGCTCCAGTACCATTTCCGCACGTGGGATGCGTTGTTAATCGCCCTAGTGGAGTACATCGAGGCTGAAATCATTTCTGCATTTGACGCTTCGGAAGGATCTGCCCAAGAGTCTTCTATCAGAAATTTGATTGAGTTCATGTTGGATGAGCACGTGGGTACCTCAGATAACTTATTCAGTGACCGGCTTTGGGCTCAGCTATGGGCGATGGAGCAGGTAGAGCCCTTAGTGTCCGACCTGCTTGAGGAGGTTTACGCCAAGTTCTTGATGAAGCTTGAGAAGCTGATGGCAAAACAGAGCGTCGTTAATGCCCGCGCAGAGGCGCTCATGCTCTTAAGCCTAGTGGAGGGGGAGTCACTGTTTGTGGGTCAGGGTCGACGCTGGGAGAAGAGCAGATCTGCGGTCAGAAAAACCATACTTAGCCTGGTAGACGAACGTTATCCCGGCGCCTAACCTGGACCCCGTTTGTCATTAATATCCCCGCGGATCGATCCCTCGATTGCGCCGTATTGCTGTATGACACGCACTGCCAACGAGCCTTGTTTTATTTACCTCTGTTATTGCTCTAAACCCACAAGAGCGACATGACGTGTTGCGCCGATGATTGAGGCACCGAGCGGCGAGTCACCTAAATGCAGTGATCAACGCCTCCATGAGCTCAGCTGACGCAGCCCAGCCGTGTGTCTCACCGTCGCCGTCGGCACGTGGCCATGTGGAATACAGGGTAATGACAAGATCGGCCTCGGGCACCACGCGAACAAATTGGCCGTGTATGCCATAGCCACTCACGTCACCGCCGGGATTACCCTCGCCCCACCAAAATGAACGGTAAGAGGGCGTGTAGCCTTCGGGGGCTGGGTAGAGCCAGTTGGGATCCCCTCGCTGTGCCAATATGTCCTGAATAAATGGGGCAGGAATGACCTCCTTGCCCAGTGCCTTCCCGTCGTTCAAAACCAGTAGTCCCAAACGAGTGAGATCACGCAGGGTGGAACTCATGCCATGGTCAGCCAAAACAAAGCCGCCTTTATCGACGGTGATGTTGGCATCAAATTCGGCCCCCATTGGCTGCCAAACATGTTCTGAAATGAGCTCTGCCAGTGGTTGTCCTGTCGCCGCTTCCAGTACCCAGCCTATGACGTTAGTCGAACCCGACCGGTAGCTGAATTTCCCCAACTTTGATTCATCTCGCCCCACCGTTGGAAGCAATTCATAAAGGCCGACGGGGCCATTCTCAGGACAGTAATCAGCATCCGTCCAACCGATCGCGCAGTCTTGAAGTCGGAACGTTGTGGTGAAATCCGGATAATCTTCGGTGTAGTCAGACCCGTCGCGCATGTCGAGCACAGTTTGCAGCGAGTCGGGGGCATAGCCGCTTTTAGCAAGGGCAGGGACGTAATGGGACACCGGCTTATCGAGGTCGATGACTCCCTGTGCCGCGAGTTTTCCCGCCACCAAAGCGACGACAGATTTGGACACAGAATTCATTAAGTGGGGAAGATCTGGCTTGAGATGGCCGAAGTACTTCTCGAACACTATGTCGCCATCTTTGAGAATCAGCAGACCATCGATGTACTGTTGCTCGGCGATGTGATCGATCGACTGCTCGCGCCCTTGAAATTCGACGGAAAAATCCGTAACGAGGTCACTGCTGTTTTCAAGCACAAGGAACCGAGTCGGGTCACGAGGGATATTCACCGTGGGGATCACCTCGCGCATGTGGCTGAACGCCCAGCGGTTGAGAGGTCCGAACTGAAAGGACGCTAAGGTCAGGTTGTCGGGTCGGCCACTCTCCTCGGCAACCGCAATCGATTGACCCAGGAGCCATATTGTCAACAGTAGTGCTCTGAAAACCGCCTTGTCCGTGTTTGCCCCCATGAGCTTGCTCCTCAGCAGGTGAGTTTGAAATTTTAAATCCGCTGTTTTAGTCGCGGCTAGACCGTTGATTTAACCGGTCTGTTCCTCAACGGCTCGCCAGGCAGCATCAAATGCCAGATTCATGAGAGGGGTCGCCTCGGAATCGGTGTTGGCAATAGAGATACGCCCAAACTGCGCGCGGCCTATTTCGTGGGGTGCTTGCCCTTCCTCCCATTTCGGGTCATACAGGCCCAAATACACATAAGCGTAGCCGTGAGGAATGCGATTGACGGTGATCGCCCGAATATCGGTCTCGTGGTTGAAGCCGTGTTTACCCAGTATTGATTGCAGCTGCTGGCGTATTTGCTGTTCGTAGTCGGCATAAGCCGTGCTGTAGATTTGGTGGCGGGCCACTCGCAGTTGGTCCCGGCAAGACGCAGATTGTTCAGGTCCGGTCATGGGAGAGTGCATCATGAATACGACCATGGGGTCATCTGGCCCGCGGGGAGCCTCATAGCCGCCCACCGCGACGGTAGGTGCGGTGCTGACCCACTGAAAGGGGTCATAGGGGCACTGAAACAAGGTGGCATCCAGTTTGGAGTAGGCTCGGCCATTCTCCAGTTGCACGTTGGCATAGACGAAGGGGGTTTTGACCCCATAGCTTAGCCCCTCTTTTTGGGTGTCGGACATGTCAGGGCACAGGTGAGGGATGAGTGCGTTGTAGCAGGCCAGCACGCAGTGGTCAGCGGTGACTCGCTGGGCCTTACCTTGCTGCACATAATCTACCTCAACCTGATTGTCGCTGTTGCGCACGCCAACCGCAGTGCTGTTGAGCCGCAGTCGCGTGGTATTGGTGTCTCGATCTAGGGCGCTGTAGTTAAAACGGGTAATGGCCACGTCTTCTCGACCCTGCATGTCCGGTGCTACTGCAGGTATTAGCTTTTGTACCAGTAAGCGTGCGACAGAGGCATTACCGTCGGGGAACATATCGACACTGAGTAGTTTGCTCAGAGTCACTTCTGCTAGCATCGCTGTGGCCTTGCCCACCCAGCCCATTGACTTGATGCCCGTGCCGCCCAAGGTCAGTCCCTCGAGCACCGTCAGGTTCCACCCCGAGACGCCGTTGAGGTGGATAAGGATGGCATTCATAATCGGCAGAGTAGACTCGTCCAGACCGACCTTATCCACTAGGTAGCGGTTGTAGCTGGTGGTATTAATGTATTCCCATTTTTCGCTCAGGGAGAGGTCATCTAGGCAGTCTTGGTGGCCGGCAAAAAAGTTGATTAGCTTGTCTTGCTCTGGCTCCGGCAGGGGTAAGGCGCGTACAGATTTTTCGTAATCCTTGCCACCAAACATAGCGGCCAGCCAATTCCCCCCAACGGTCACATGGCCGTCTGCGCCGGGCATAGCAATGCCATTGTCTGCCTGCAATTTGCCCGCTAGGAACAGATCCTCTGGCGTTTGCCGGTCCATGAAATCGATGAAATCGTCATCAATGCCAATGTCTTCCATCAGCCCGCGGGCGGCATCGCTATAGTGACTCAGGGCCTCGATGTTTTGTGCTCCACCAAGGCTGAGCATCATTCTCCCATCCTGGTGGAATTCATTGCGCTTAGCGTGACCACCAAAGTCGTCATGATTGTCGAGTATTAGGATGCGTGCATCATCGCCCATTTTTTGTTGATAGTAGCGAGCCGCTGCCAGTCCGCTCATGCCTGCGCCGACCACGATCAGGTCATAATGCTCGTTCAGCGTCTCATAGCGTTCAGGCTTGTTGCCCCGCCAGGCTAACTCGTGGGCAACTTCATAGGAGCCTTCGTGACTCCCTCGCATACCGGTCAGAGTGGGGGGGTAATAATCCGAGGTGCCAGGCGGGCTAAAGGGTCGAGGCGTCTCAACCGACATCGGTTCGTCTGTTATGGGGTCTCTGTTACATCCGGCGAGCAGGAGGCCCCCCGTACCGATGGCGGCGCCGTTTAAAAAATCTCGGCGTTTAATACGTCTTGTCATTTAAGCCCCGTTTTCTTGTTTGGGTAGTGGCCGGGCGATGCACTCGTTAAGGCTCGCCCCATCAGTTTAAAAGATCCCAGCGAGGTAGTACCTAGGCTCACATCGCCTATGACTGCGCTTAGTGTGCCGCGGCTGGGCATATGCGACTCCGCTGTTCGATTTTGCTCGACACGCTATTTTGCGCTTTACATGTCAGTCGACAGGTTATAGCCTGTCGGTCGACATGTAAAAGCTTTTTCATGAAGTAGTTCACCTCGTGGACAGGATGACCGCCAATATGAACCAACACACTGCAGAGTGTTCACCTTTGGACCATCAGATCAATCGCTTTGGATTGTGGTCTGCTGTGATCTGTATCGCGACAGGTTGCCTGGCGATAGCGCTCCCGTTAGATGTACCTAACGGCTACGACGCCACACAGGCTGAACGGGTGAGTTGGCTTGTGGCCAATCGGAATGCCTTCGTTGCCGGCTGGGCCAATCAAATCATTGCGATGCTTGCTTTATCCGGCCTTTTCCTCGCCATTGCATGGCGAGTGCGTCAGAAAACCCCCCTGAACGCGCTGCTGGCCGCGGGTGCGGCTGTCATGGCGACAATGGCCTTTGTGATCCCAAAATTTATGGCGGTGTGGACTATTCCTTTACTCGCTGAAGCGGCTGATTCGGGTGGGGCGGGCGCTGCGATGGCTGCCACGCTGTTACCGCTCCTCAATGTGTCGATTCCTTTTTCGCTTTACACCTCTTTTGACTATTTGGGCTTCTGGCTCTATTCACTGTCTGCGCTTCTGACGATGGCTCCCCTCTACGATCGCGATTGGGCATCAAGGTTTGCGTCCCTATCGCTGGGACTGTTTGGCCTGGGATTTAACCTGGCCTTTGTGTTGCTGTTATGGGGTGTGGTTGGCGCACCCGAAATTGAAATGTCTTTTGGCATGTCGATTATCCCGTTACTGCTTTTAATACTGATCATGATCGCCATTTTTCGGCGATCAAACTAAAGAGTCCGGTCACGATGACGGAGAGAGGATCCTATTTCCCGCTGGCGGCACGTGCTTGCTGTCAAAAGAGCTTATTGAAACCAATCAGGAGATCACCTGTGAAAAACGCAAATAAGAAAATGCTTGTTGCTATATCAGCGCTTACCTTGAGCAGCATGGTGAGTGCCCAGTTAGAAGAAGTCTTGGTCAGTGCACAGAAGCGGGAGCAGAGCCTACAGGATGTGCCCATTGCTATCAGTGCAGTCAATGAGGAACTGCTCGAAAAAACCGGGATCAATACCATCACCGAGGTCATTCCCATGGTGCCTGGACTGACGGGCGCTGATTATGGCCTGGCAACCAATAGCTGGGCTATTCGCGGCATTGGTAGCAATGATTGGACCATTGGGTCGGAGCCCTCCGTTGGTGTTTTCGTAGACGACAGTTATGTTGGGCGCAACATCTTTGCTTCCACCAATTTTTTTGACATCAACCGGATAGAGGTGGTGAAGGGCCCGCAGGGCACATTATTCGGCCGCAATGCCGCCGCGGGTGCGGTGAGCCTGATCACCAATAAACCGGGTGATGAGAATGAGCTGCGTCTGGGCGTCGCGGTGGGTGATGAGGGTCAGCAGCGCTACGAGGTGGTGGGAAATTGGGCGGTGAGTGACTCCTTTGCCTTGCGCCTCGCCTACCAACATCAAGAGTGGGACGGCATGTGGACCGAAGTGAATAGCGGTGACGACATGTATACCGAGAGCGATGTGGTTCGTGTCTCGGCGCGCTGGGATGTGACGGACAATTTGGAAGCGCTGATTAAATTCAATTATGGCAAAGCGAAGACCAATTACACCAGCGCGATTAATATCCCAACCAATCTAGCTCAACCAGGGGTGGAGTATCCGGATCGATTTGCGATTAACCAGCCCAATTTTGAACAAAATGAGGATGATGGGTTTGGTCTGCGCTTGACTTGGGCGATCAATGAATCTCTCACACTGGTATCGATTACCGATGCGCGACATGGAGAGAACGATTACTTCGAGGACGTAGACGGAACGGCCGATGACTTAGCAATCGATATGGCGCTGCTCGGCGGAGCGGTCGGAGGTCTGGACATCCCCGTGGGTTTGGGTGGTGACGCCGACACCTTTTATCAGGAATTCCGTTTGAACGGCGAAACCGACCGATTGACCTGGTTTACGGGGGTTAGTTACTACACGGAGGATCTCGATAATTCTCGATGGGAGGTCGATTACGTGGCGACGGCACTGGGATTCCCTATCGGCAGTCAACGCATTGAGAGTAGGGCAGAGAATAAATCGTTTGGCATCTATGGTGACGTGACTTGGCAGATGAGCGATCGACTCGCACTCATCGCCGGACTGCGATGGAATTCAGATGAGAAGGATTGGTGTACCAATACGTTGGTCGACGACTTTGGAGATTCCGGTGGACCCACCGACGGACCACTATGCGATGAGAAGGACTGGGACGAGTTCACCTCGCGTCTCGTAGCACAATACAATATGAGTGACGACACCATGGTGTTTGCGAGCGTGTCGCAGGGGTACAAAGGTGGCGGCTTCAACACGTCGGTAGCAGATTTGGATGGCGATTTTATCGCCGAGACACTCGTTTCTTTCGATCCCGAGACCAGCATCGCCTACGAGCTGGGATTAAAGTCATCCTTATTGGATGGGCGTATGCAGTTTAATGGTTCCATTTATTTCACTGACTATGAATCGCTTCAGGTCGCTCTCTTTAGTTTTGATGACGGGCAGCAGATCCGAGATGCCGGTAACGCGGAGACGAAGGGTTTCGAAGGAGAGCTTTCTTATGCGCTCACCGACGGTATTATTCTGATGGCGAACTATTCGCATATGGATACAGAAATCGTAGACGGGCCCCTGAGTGGTCAAACCCTAGCCTATGCACCGGAGGATACCTTTTCGATCGGTGCAAATATTGACCACGCCTTTTTAGGCGGCAGCCTCAACTGGTTTGCCATGTATAACTACACGGGCGAGTTTTACCACGACATTGACAACGCGTCTGAAGAAAAGTCCTACGGTTTACTCAACGCCAAGGTGACCTACCAACCGGCAAGTGCGCGTTGGGATCTCTCTCTCGCCGCCGACAATATTACTGACGAAGACTATGCGACGCTCCGCGCGGACTTCGGTTGGGGAGACCAATTGCACTGGGGTTATAAGCGAATGATGCGTGCCGAATTCAATCTCTACTTCTGATTACCCCGGCGAGGACTGGCTATGTGTTACTCCATTATCAGGGCTGTTTGTTTGGGTTGGCTAATTGGAGGGGGCTTGATGTCTGCAGTTGCGCACGCAGCGACCGAAATACTCTCCCTTAACTCAACGTCTCTGAAAGAAATGACACTGGAGAGTATTCCGCCCTGGCCCGACGACATGGTGCTGTCGGGCACCAATGAACACCGGCAAAAAATACTTCATGAGGGCGAGTTTGTGATTGCCCTGTATGAAGCAATGCCGGCAACTATCGATGTGGCGATACCGTATACCTATGATGAGTATGTGCTGGTGCTTGAGGGCAGCGTCGTGTTGACCTCAAGCGAGGGTGTGCGTCAGGAGTATCAAACCGGCGACCAGTTTCTTGTTCCAGAGGGGTGGACGGGTACCTGGGAAATGCCCAGTCGTTTCAGAGAGCTGATCGTCGTTGAAAGCGAGCAGTGGGAAGCCTCGGAAAGCTTGCTGGCGCCGCTATTCGCCGGACCTAAAAACTCAGAGTCTGGTGCTCCAACAGTGCTTCCGCTGTTGGCCGACGCACTGCAGCAAACCGAGTTGGACAGTCTTCCTCCCTGGCCTGACGGCGTCGTGATTACAGGTACCAATGCCCACGGGCAAAAAGTGTTGCATGAAGGGCAGTTGGTCTCAGTTTTGTATGGCGCTGAGGCCGCGCTTTTGGAGGTCGGCGCTCCGTTTCCCTACGACGAATATGTCTTCGTCATCGAGGGAGAAGTAATACTGACTACAAAGGGTGGAAGCCCGAAAACCTTTGGTGTGGGAGACAGTTTTCTGGTGCCAAAGGGTTGGACAGGTACCTGGGATATGCCTGTGAAGTATCGCGAAAAAATTATTGTTGAGACCAAGGCCTGGAATATCGACGAAGGCTGACAGTCTGAGGAAGCATGGCGGTGAAGAAAGATAAAAAGCTTAAGATTACACGACGAGATTTTCTGGATGGCGTTGCGTTGATGGGGGGCGCCGCCGCCCTCTCTCCTCACTACGTTTTCGGTGAGCATAACCTCGATGGGATTTCCGATGCTGTTTACCCACCGACTCTCACGGGGCTTCGCGGTAACCAACCGGGGTCTTATGACGTGGCCCATGCTTTGGCAAGAGGCGGCCAGCGTCCAACTGAATTTGAAGACGTCGACAATGTTTACGACCTCGTTGTGGTGGGGGCTGGTATCAGTGGTCTGACGGCAGCGTATCTTTTTCGCAAGCGATTTGGTGCGGCTGCGAAAATTCTGTTGCTAGACAATCATGACGATTTTGGCGGTCATGCTAGGCGGAATGAATTCAATGCTGATGGCAGAACACTATTGGGGGTTGGGGGCAGCCTAAATCTAGAGCAAGCTGCTATGGGTGATTCAGCGCGATCACTACTAGAAGAAATTGGCGTTGATTTCACCTCTCTGCGTCAAGCTATTGAGCCCGACTATGTGATTCACGATCTTATGTCTTCACATGGATTGTATTTGACTGCCTCGGTCTACGGGACCGATAGAGCAATGAACGGTCAGTGGAACCTCACTTGGGCGGGCGCGGGAGATTTTCAATCGGCAATTCGCTCACTGCAGCTGCCGCTGTCCGATGAGCAAGGTCTGATTAATCTTATTAGCGGCGAGCAGGATTTTTTACCAGAAATGTCAGCGCAAGAACGCGAGGCGTTTATGCACAGCACGTCCTACGGAAGCTTTTTATCAGAGTACGTGGGACTCTCCCCGGGGGCCGTTCAAATTACAGAACCGTGGATAAAATCGCTATTTGGTGTGAGCGTTGCGAGCGTTTCCATTTATGAAGCTCTATATACTGGTGCTCCCGGTGCCGCCGCTTTACTGCCGCATACACCGGAGGCGCCAGATGCTATTAAAGAAAATGCGGAGGCCGAATATTCTGAAGCCGATCGTTATCCCATATACCCCGATGGCAACGCATCGGTTGCCCGACTTTTGGTGCGGCACTTAATTCCTGCAGTGGCTGCGGCTAATACTGAGGAAAATATTGTCACTAGCACCTTTGACTACGCGCAGTTAGACCGAGAGGGAGCGCCGGTGCGGCTCCGTCTTAACAGCACGGTAGTTAATGTGCGTAATCGAGACGACGGTCTTGTCGACGCTTCTTATGTGGTTGCTGGTAACGCACAAACCGTTCGGGCAAAGCGCTGCATACTCGCCGGGTACGGCGGTATGGTGCCGCATTTATGCCCTGAGTTACCCCCTGCGCAAAAAGAAAGCTTGGCCTACGGGGTAAAGGTGCCCTTCATTTGCACCAACGTTTTGTTGCGATCAGGCGCTGCAATCCGCAAGGCTGGAGTATCGAGTTATCAGTGCCCCGGCAGCTTCTATAGCCTCGTAGCCACAGCGCCTCCAGTGTCCCAAGGCAATTTTCAACCGCCCACTAAGGTCGATGACCCTCTTGTAATGTGGATGATTCATGCTGCGGCGCCCCCAGCTTCTGGAGATCAATCTTCTCGAGATTTATACCGCTTGGGCAGACACCAATTGTTATCAATGTCTTTTGAAGATATTGAGGCAGCCACGCTGAGTCAGCTGTCGGGCATGTTTGGCGCAACGGGTTTTAACGCAGAAACCGACGTTGAGGCGATTACGGCGAACCGTTGGGCCCATGGCTACGCCTATGAATACATGGAATTGCATGATCCCGTTTGGCCCGAGGGTGAGGCCCCTCACGAACTGGGTCGGGCACCGATTGGCCGTATCAGCATCGCCAACTCCGATTCCGAGGCTCAGGCTTATGTGCAGTCGGCCATTGATGCCGCAATTAGAGCGGTTGACGAGGTGTTGGCATGAGGGCCGTGAGTTTTCACCTACTCGGTTTGGGTTGTCGTTCAAGTCTTAATACGGGTGGGGGTGTTTGCATTGGGTATTGCGGAGGATCGATATTTTGATTTCATCGATTGGCCACATTCCTGCTCAAGCCGCCAAGCAATTTGGTGATAAAACCGCGCTAGTGTTACCCGATCGATCACTGTCTTTTAATGATCTGGAGAAACTGAGCAATGGTTTTGCTAACGCCCTGACGGCCTTGGGTATTCAACCTGGTGATCGGGTCACGCTCTATTCCGGCAACTGCTGGGAATGGGTGGTGAGTTATTACGGTGCGCTGAAAACTGGAGCAGTCATCAACCCCATCAATGTCATGCTCACTCCCACCGAGGTGGAGTTTGTTGCCAATGATTGCGGTGCTTCTATTGTTATCGCCTCCCATGAAAAAGCGCTGTCACTGAAAAGCGTCAAAGAAAACGCTCAGGTCAGAGAATTGATTGCCTTCGGTGATGCGGCGTTGCCTGTGGGTATGTTGTCATTTAACGAGCTCTTGGCGGCGGGTAGCGACGCCTTTCAAATACCCGATATCGATCCTAATAGCCTATCAACTATTGGCTACACGTCGGGTACCACCGGCCATCCCAAGGGTGCTTGCCTGTCCCACCGCAGCATTGTCTTGAACGTGGCCATGACGGCCTTAATGCATCAGCGCAATGACCACGATACGGTGGTGACTGCTTTGCCATGCCCCCATGTTTACGGAAATGTCGTCATGAGTGGTGCTATTCAAAATGGCATGACACTGGTGCTGCACCCCACTTTTGAAGAGCAGACGATCCTAAAAAGTATTCAAGAGCATAGAGCCACCATGTTTGAGGGTGTCCCGACTATGTTCATGTTTCTTCTGAATAACCCTGAGTTTGATCGTTACGACCTATCGTCGCTGCGCTGTTGCACCGTGGGTGGACAGACCATGCCGAAGCCTAAAATGGAGGAAGTGGAAGCGCGCTTTGGCTGCCCGTTGATAGAGCTGTGGGGGATGACCGAGTTAGGGGGATTAGGCAGTACTTTTGCCTCTAACGGGCCGGTGAAACACGGTTCTATTGGTGTGGCGTTGCCTTACACAGAAGCAAGGATCGCTCATACCGAAGATGCTAACCAAACACTACCGCTGGGCGAAGTGGGTGAGCTGATGATCAAGGGCGGGATTGTCATGCAAGGCTATTACGGTAATGAGCAGGCAACCCGCGAGACGATTGAGCCCGACGGTTGGTTACATACCGGGGACGTGGCTTCTATGGACGAAGACGGCTGTATTTTCATCGTTGATCGTAAAAAAGACATGATTCTGACGGCTGGTTATAACGTGTACCCCGCTGAGATTGAACGAGTGGTCGCGGGGCATCCAGACGTTGCGCTGGTCGCAGTGGGAAGTATCCCGGACCTCGAAAAAGGGGAATTGGCCAAGGCCTATATCGTCCCTAAAACGGGAACCCAGCCCGATACAGAGAATGTCATTGCCTACTGTCGCGAGCATTTAGCTGCCTACAAAGTACCTCGTGCAGTGCAGTTTGTTGATGATTTGCCGAAAACCAGCACCGGCAAAGTGATGCGCCGCGAGCTGAAAAAATTAGATAAGTAGCATCATTGGGAGAACCAGCTATGAAAATTGACAGTGATTTTGTCATGACGATTAATGGTCAATTCGTCACGACAGAGCAAACTCAGCCTGTTTACAACCCTGCTACTCGGTCGGTCTTTGCTCAGGTGCCTGATGCGTCTCAAAAACAGCTCGATGAGACCGTTCAGTCGGCGCACATTGCGCTCAAAACATGGGGCACAACCGCCGCTAACGACAGACAGGCGGCACTCGAGACTTACGCCGATTTACTGGAAGCGCATGCTGATGCTTTTATGTCGTTGTTGACCCGTGAACAGGGAAAGCCTCGAGCGGGGGCAGAGTGGGAAGTACTGGGTTCCGTTGCCTGGCTGCGTGCAGTGGCATCACAAAGGCTGCCCGACGAGGTGGTTGAGGACACCGATGATCGCCGCGTGGTGACGCGGTTTACCCCAGTTGGCGTGGTCGGGGCGATCGTGCCGTGGAATTTTCCAATCTTGCTGGCGATATGGAAGATTGCACCGGCATTAATGTCGGGCAGTACGATGATTCTCAAGCCTTCTCCTTATACACCGCTGTGTAATCTGAAATTGGTAGAACTGGCACAACAGGCCTTTCCGCCGGGGGTCATCAGTGCGTTGAGCGGCGGTGATGACCTGGGTGTGTGGATGACGACACACCCTGATATCAATAAGATTGCCTTCACAGGGTCGACTGAGACGGGTCGACACGTTATGAAGTCGGCCTCGGCAACGATTAAGCGGGTCACGCTTGAGTTAGGGGGGAATGATCCCGCCATCGTGTTGCCCGATGTGGATGCTAAGGCCTTGGCACCGCAATTATTTTGGGCAGCGTTTCAGAATAATGCGCAGTTTTGTAATTCGACCAAGCGGCTTTACATTCATGAGGATGTGTACGACGAGGTGCGGGATGCGCTGGCCGATTTTATTACGCATCACGTCAAAGTAGGTGATGGCGCCGAAGCGGATACCGATCTCGGTCCGATCCAAAACTCCATGCAATACGGCAAAGTTCAGGACTACTTTGCCGACTGTCATGTTAATGGCTATAGCTTCGCACTGGGCGGCGAGATTGATGAGAAGGCGGCAGGATGGTTTGTCCCGGTGTCATTGGTTGATAACCCCCCCGATGATTCGCGCATCGTCTGTGAGGAGCCCTTCGGCCCAATATTACCGTTGCTGAAGTGGTCTGATGAGTCGGATGTCATCGCTAGGGCAAATGACACGATTTACGGCCTGGGAGCGTCGGTTTGGGGTAATGACCAAGTGGCCGTCGAGCGTATTGGCCGACAGCTTGAAGCGGGCACGGTTTGGCTCAATGAAGTCCACCAGTATTCACCCTTTCAGGCTTTTGGCGGTCACAAACAATCTGGATTAGGCTGTGAAAATTCACTACACGGTTTGATGGAATACACCAACTGGCAAACTATGACGATGAATAAATCTCCTGAAGTGTGAGTGCCGGTACAGCGTAGGCTGTGGGCTGGCGTTTCAGGCGGGGGTGTCCCTCTAAATGCATAACCGCGCTACGGTAAGAGCTGGGTCAAAAGAAGCGCGACTGCCCCTGTTATAGTGGTAATGCCCCACCGAAGTCGCGGGCGCTAGTACTAAGGAGCATTGGTGGATTACGGAGCAGTCAGTTTAATACCTACGGCCCTCGTTTTGGCGCTGGCAATTTGGAGCCGCCGAACACTCGAGTCGGTGATATGTGGTGCTATCGTCGCGTTCCTGATTATGGACGGCTGGCAGTTTGCCGATCGTCTGGCGACTGTCACTACCGAGGTTCTCGCCGATGAGTCGACGGCCTGGGTGCTGTTGGTTTGTGGTCTTTACGGCAGTTTCATCGCTTTACTGGTTAAGGGCGGTGGTGCCTATGCTTTTGGCGAATGGTTAGCGCCCAAACTGCAAGGTAAGCGGAGCAGCCTGTTGGCTACGTGGATGTTGGGTCTGGTTATTTTTCTCGACGATTATCTGAATTCCCTGACAGTGGGCGCCACCATGAAGTCGGTTACGGATCGATATAAGACTTCGCGTGAGATGCTGGCCTATGTGGTGGATTCTACTGCGGCACCGATGTGTTTACTGATTCCCATCTCGAGTTGGGGCGTCTACTTTGCGACACTATTGGAAAAAAATGGGGTGGCCGATTCAGGTCAGGGTATTGCGCTGTTTGTCGAATCCATCCCCTATATGTTTTACCCATTACTGGCGATTGTCGTGGTGCCGCTGGTGATATTTGGCGTCATACCCTTGGTAGGTTCTATGCGTACTGCTGAAATACGCGCCGAAGAAACCGGCGACCTTGGCGTTGTTGAAGACACGACTTTGGCTGTTGAAGCTTCAGAAAACGCGACTAAGAGTGTGTTTTTCTTTCCAATAGCATCCTTACTATTTTTTACGGTGGTTCCTTCGGTAGACCTGCTGAGGGGGGTCATTCTTGGCATCGTTGTCACGCTTGTGCAGTACAGCGTACTTAGAATTATGCCCCTAACTGAGCTTTTTGATACTTGCATTGAAGGGCTTAAATCGATGGTTCCGGTGTTGGCTATGCTATTGGCGCTGTTTGTATTTGTGGAGGCTAACAATGCTATTGGCCTGACAGATTATGTGATTGCCGGCATTGAGCCCTACATGACGGCCACGCTGCTACCGGTACTGATTTTCATTGCGATATCAGCTGTGGCTTACACCACGGGATCAAATTGGGGTGTGATCGCAATTGCTATGCCGGTAGTTTTCCCTCTGGCAGAGGCCTTTGATGTCAATACACCGCTCATGGTTGGCGCACTGTTGTCAGCGAGTTGTTTTGGCAGCCATGCATGTTTTTATTCAGACTCCACGATTTTGAGTGCACAGGGTGCAGGCTGTAAAACTTACGATCACGCTATATCCCAATTGCCTTACGCACTGATAGGTGCGGTGTGCGCGTCTGCTTTGTTTATTGTGGCAGCTCTTCTTATTTAATTAAGTCGGTTGAAAATATTGGGCTAGCAATTCTGCGTTCAAACGCGATGCGCTACTTTGATAAGGTCAATCCGGCTAGCTCTGCTCTTAGAACACCATGACTTGTGAGGTATCTATAC
>ERZ767114.548-NODE-548-length-19992-cov-7.101532_pt1 | contig 19992 bp, 21 predicted proteins | sample MGYA00374952_ERZ767114 | MGnify/ENA primary metagenome ERZ767114 (study PRJEB28939, sample SAMN06267156) | marine metagenome | isolation source: Columbia River Estuary | place: USA:Columbia River Estuary, USA | collected 2012-05-05 ...
GCGAATAGTAAAACTTCACATACAAAGGATCGGGCGTGAGGGTTGACGCATTGTCTTGGTACAACTTCAACAAGGCAGTACCAAGGTCTGCCACAGGCGTTTGCGACACAGCATAGGCGTCCGCTTCGTACTCTTGGACCCTTGAGCGCCAAGAGGAAATGGGCGCCAACAGAAAGGTGAACACTGGCACCACCAACATGAACAACAACAGTGCAACAGCCTCGTTGCCACTGGTCAAACTTGGGGTGACGCCCAAGCCTGTGTAAAACCAAATTTGCTGTGAGGCAAAGCCCAACACGGCCAGACCCAGCAAACTCATTGCAAAACTGCTGAGCATCATTTTGAAGATATGTCGATGTTTGAAATGTCCCAACTCATGCGCCAGCACCGCCTCCATTTCGGAAGGCGTGAGTTGCTTCAGCAAGGTGTCAAAAAATACCACGCGCTTGGTAGCGCCAAAGCCTGTGAAAAACGCATTGGAGTGTGCCGATCTTTTGCTGCCATCCATCACAAAGAAACCCTTGGCCTTAAATCCAGCACGCTGCATCAGCCCATTGACTCGCTCCTTCAATGCTTCATCCTCTAGCGGTGTGAATTGATTGAACAGGGGCATGATCACATTGGGGGCAATGGCCATCAAAAACAATTGCCAAAACACCAAGGTGCACCAAGTCCAGAACCACCAGTAAGCGCCGCCCACATTCATGAGCCACAACACCAATGCAATGAGAGGAACGCCCAGGACCAAGCCCAAAGCCAGGCCCTTGGCGGCGTCACTTAACCACAATTTCCAAGTCATTTTGTTGAAACCAAACTTTTGTTCCAACACAAAAGTTTGATAAAGCGACAAAGGCAAATCTATCAGGCCGCCCACCAAGGCAAACGACAACACCAGCACCACCTGTTGCCATAGGCCTGGCGCCATGAGTTCCAGAATGAAATTATTCAGAGCACTTAAGCCACCCATCAGCGTCCAAGCAATGAGAACAGCCGCATCGACCCCTATGTCAATTTGCGAGACTTTGGCTTTGGCCAAGGTGTAATCTGCGGCTTTCTGGTGATCGGCCAATGAAATTTGACTTGCAAAGGCAGTTGGCACGTCACCCCTGTGTCGCGCGACATGCCGCACTTGTCTGGCATTCAGCCAAAGCTTCAATAAAACGTTGGTCAGCAAAGCGCCCACCAGAAAATAAGTCAGAGTCAAAGTCGCATTCATAGCCCGAAGTGTAGATCAGCCAACATCAGCGACAATCTGAAGCTTTGGAAAAAGCCCCTTTTTGACATGACAGCTCCTTCTTCAAACATCACCGCCCACCAGCCCCAAGCCGAGGCGACCCTGGCCAAGTCAGACGACAACTTGGTTTGGATCGATTGCGAAATGACGGGCCTTGACCCTGAAAAGGAGCGTCTGCTTGAAATTGCGGTGGTTGTGACGGGCCCACACCTGACGCCCCGAATAGAAGGTCCAGTGTGCGTTATTCACCAGAGCGACGAGATGCTCGACAAGATGGATGCCTGGAACAAAGGAACCCATGGCAGAAGCGGCTTGATTGACAAAGTCAAAGCCTCTGCCACCACAGAGCAGGATGCCGAAGAAGCCATTTTGGCTTTCATCAAAAAGTACGTTTCCAAAAATACTTCACCACTTTGCGGCAACACCATAAGCCAAGACCGCCGATTTTTAGTCAAGTTCATGCCCAAATTAGAGGCTTACCTTCACTATCGGAATCTAGACGTCAGCACTCTGAAGGAGCTTTCCAAGCGTTGGAAACCCGAGGTTTTCAACAGCTTCAAGAAGCAACAAAAGCACACAGCCCTAGCGGATGTGCACGAATCCATCGAAGAATTGGCCCACTACAGAGAGCATTTCATTCGCCTTTGACCCTTGTTTGAATTGATTTCAGGGAAAACCCGCGCAACTTAAAAAACTGTGCAATAATCAGCGGCTGTATTGCAAACAGGCCTTGTGCCGCAATACTTGTGCATCACCCTTCACGCCTTTGACTCACTGATAAGAGTCACTCGACTGGAAAAGATGGGCCCGACATCATGTCAAACCCACTCTCTTCAAACAGCACCGAGCTCCGTTTGATGGTTGATGTTTTTTAACCATGAACGGCGCCACCGCAAATCTTGCGGACGTCCGTGCGAGAAAAAATATGACTGACGCTTTTGAAGTGCAGGCCGACTTGTCGCCTGCGCAATCCTCTACGAACGAAACTTTCGTGACCGAAACATTGGCGCTTGATGCAGCCGATGTCAATGACAACGAAGCCATCGATGCCGAGATCACGCCCGAGCAGCCCAATGGTTTTGTGCTGTTGGGCTTGGCACCAGAATTGGTACAAGCTGTGGCCGACCTTGGCTACACACAACCCACACCCGTTCAGCTCAAAGCCATTCCCTTGGCCTTGCCCAAAGAAACTTTGGGTGAAGCGCATCGCTACATCGACCTGATGGTTTCAAGCCAAACAGGCAGCGGCAAAACAGCTGCCTTCTTGTTGCCGGTGTTGCACACCTTGCTACAAGAAATGGCCGCTGAAGAAGAGGCCGAGCGCGCTGCATTTGCACAAGCCTGCTCAGACGCTGCCGCCAATGGCGAGCCAGCACCCAAGCGCCCCAAGCGCAAAGACCCCACCAACTCACGCAACTTCAAAGCGCCCACACCTGGCGCCCTGATTGTTTGCCCTACTCGTGAATTGGCCCAACAAGTGGCGCACGATGCCATCGATTTGGTCAAGCATTGCCGCGGCTTGCGCGTGGCCAACATTGTGGGCGGTATGCCTTACCAGTTGCAAATTGCCAAACTGCAAAATGCCAACTTGGTGGTGGCCACACCGGGCCGTTTGCTCGACTTGCAACGCTCCATGCAAATCAAACTCGACAAGGTCAAATTCTTAGTGGTTGACGAAGCCGACCGCATGTTGGACCTGGGCTTCTCTGACGACCTGGCCGACATCAACCAACTCACCAGCCAACGCCAGCAAACCATGATGTTCAGCGCCACTTTTGCGCCGCGCATTCAGCAGTTGGCCATGCGCGTCATGCACGACGGCGGTTCATCGGTTCAAAAAATCCAAATCGATTCACCCCAAGAAAAGCACAGCAACATCAAACAAGTTTTGTTCTGGGCCGACAACGCACAACACAAACGCAAGTTGCTTGACCATTGGTTGCGTGATGCCTCCATCAACCAAGCCATTGTGTTTGCCAGCACCCAAATCGAGTGCGACGGTTTAGCCGCAGACTTGCAACAAGATGGTTTTGATGCCGTTGCTTTGCACGGCGCTTTGAGCCAAGGCTTGCGCAATCGCCGCCTGATGGCTTTGCGCAACGGCCAAGTTCAAATCTTGGTCGCCACCGATGTAGCAGCCCGCGGCATTGACGTGCCCACCATCACGCACGTGTTCAACTTTGGTTTGCCCATGAAGGCCGAAGACTACACCCACCGCATTGGCCGTACAGGTCGTGCAGGTCGCGATGGCTTGGCCATCACCTTTGCTGAAATTCGCGATCGTCGCAAAATTTTGGACATTGAGGCCTACAGCCGTCAACCGTTCAAAGCTGAAGTCATTCCCGGCATGGAGCCCAAACAAAACTTCCCCGAAAGCCGTCCAGGCGGCCGAGGCGGCAATGACCGCGGCGACCGTGGTGGCCGTGGTCGCCCATTTGGCGGCGGTGGCGGCGGATTTGGCGGCAATCGCGGTGGTGATCGTTTTGAATCTCGTGGCGCACCCCGCTTTGAAGGCAATCGTGGCGGTGATCGCTTCGAAGGCCGTGGCGATCGTTTTGAAAACCGTGGTGCACCGGCTCCTCGCTTTGAAGGACGCCCTGAAGGTCGCGGCGATTTCCGTCCAGAAGCTCGCCCAGAAGGCCGTTTTGAACAACGTGGTGATTCCCGCGGCGAACAACGCAGCTTCGCACCTCGCGGTGGTGAAGCACGCTTTGAGCCACGTGGCGATCAACGCCCCGACAATCGCGGAGGCGACCGCTTCAACTCACGCGATAGCCGTGCCCCACGCGCACCAAGCCGTGACAATGCGCGCGGCGGTGCCAGCGATCGTCCTGCACGCGGCCCTAAAGTCATGGGTGCTGGCAACTTCAAGCCACACAATGCCGGTGGTCATGCAGCACCCAAGCGCACTGGCGCTAAAGTGTTGAAAATCACACGCGGTTAATTCTCGTACCCCACGCCCCTGCCAAAACAGGGGCGTAAAAAAACCGCCTTGGCGCAAGCCTTGGCGGTTTTTTTAATGAGGGCCCCAGAAAAGGGCCACTGGACTTAGATTACGCTGCAACTGCTGCTGTTTTAACAGCGCGTTGTGGCAACTTTTCTTTGATACGCGCAGACTTGCCGCTGCGATCACGCAAATAGTACAACTTGGCGCGGCGAACATCGCCACGGCGTTTGACTTCAATGTTGGCAATCAGGGGGCTGTATGTTTGGAACGTACGCTCCACGCCTTCACCACTTGAAATTTTGCGAACAGTGAAACCACTGTTCAAGCCGCGATTGCGCTTGGCAATCACAACACCTTCATAAGCCTGAACACGCTTGCGTGTACCTTCAACCACATTGACGCTAACGATCACGGTGTCACCAGGCATGAAGTCAGGAATGGTTTTACCCAAACGGGCAATTTCTTCCATCTCGAGAGTTTGAATCAAATTCATTGTGAGCTCTTTCGTCTATCGATCTTGCACAACGCTACGCTAAAGGCAGTTTCTATGCTGATTGCACTTGGCCACAAAAGCCAAATTCAAGCGCAACAACTGCGGCGGGCAGAGGATCGAAAAGCCTTTGATTATATCTTTCTTTTTGAGCCATTTGAAGCCCTCCTCACCCGAGGGCAAGCAAGTTAATTCGATTTGGACTGAACCAAGCCAGAGGCACCTAAACTAGATAAAAAGTTTTCATCTTGCGTGCTCAATTTGCCAGCCAGCCTAGCACCCAGAATCAAATCTGGCCTGTATTTTTGGGTCAGCACCAAACTTTGTTGACGGCGCCACTTGGCAATGTCAGCGTGATGCCCCGACATCAATACAGGCGGAACAGTGATGTCCTTCCAGACTTCAGGACGCGTGAAATGCCCACAATCTAACAAGCCATCCAGCGCGGGGTTAAAGCTGTCCATTTGATGACTGCCCTCGTCATTCAGAACGCCAGGCTGTAAGCGCGCTAAAGCATCCAAGAGAGCGATGGCTGCAATCTCTCCGCCAGACAACACAAAATCACCCAAACTGACTTGAACATCGACATGGGCATCGATGAAGCGCTGATCCAATCCTTCATACCGGCCGCAAATTAAGATGGCCCCATCACTTTGGGACCACTCTTCAACGCCGGCATGGTTCAGTGGCTGTCCAATGGGCGAAAACAAGACCACCGGCACAGGTTTTTCAGAAGGGTTCTTGAGCGCCCTGTCATGGCGAATGGCCTGCAAACATTTTTCAAGCGGCTCAGCCAACATGACCATGCCTGGGCCGCCGCCAAAAGGGCGATCGTCCACACGGCGGTAAGTGCCATCGGCGTAATCACGGAGTTGCCAAAGTTTCAGTTCGACGGCGCCCGTTTCAAAGGCACGACGGTTGATGCCTGCGCTTAAAAAAGGTGCGAAAAGTTCAGGAAAAAGGGTGATAACGTCAAAGCGCATGACTTGCCCTTACCTGCTCAATAGTCCAACTGCCAATCAACGGTGATCAAGCGTCCGGGCAGATCCACGTTGTCTACAAAGGCCGCAACAAAAGGGATCATGCGCTCTACAGCAGGCTTGCCCTCTTCGTCCGAAGCCAGAGCCAAAACCAAAACTGTTTGAGGACCTGTGGACATCAGGTCTTTCACTTGACCCAGCGCCACACCTTCTCTGTTGACCACATCCAGCCCAAGCAAGTCGACCCAATAGTATTCATCGGTGCCCGCCGTAGGAAAACTAGATCGCGGCACAAAAATGCGAGCACCTTTAAGCGCTTCGGCTTGGTTTCTATCGGCCACATCCAATGAGCTCGCCACCACGGTGTCGGCATGTTCCTTGGCTTCTTGAATCTTCAGCAGTACGGGTTGGGCGGCGCTTGCAGAATTGACTGCAGCTGCCTTTTGGCTGGGTGACTTGTTGCCGCCTACATTTCGGTTGGAGGGCAACAAATACCATCGCTTGGATGAAAAAAGCGCCTCGGGCGAGGCGCTGTGGGGCAAGACTTTGAACCAGCCTTTGATGCCCCAAGCATCTGCAATGCGCCCCACTTCGATGGCGTCTGCCGGCATTTCGGCAAACTCTAAATGGGGTAGCACTACAAAGCCTTTGGCGTTGCCAAAAACCGATTAAGCGGCTTTGGCGGCAGCTTGTTTGACCAAACGCTGAACGGTAGGAGACACTTGAGCGCCAACGCCGGTCCAGTAAGTCAAACGATCTTGCACAACGCGCAGGCCTTCTTCTGTATCCTTGGCGATTGGATTGTAAAAACCAATGCGCTCAATGAAGCGGCCATCGCGGCGAACACGTTTGTCGGCCACAACAATGTTGAAAAATGGACGGGCTTTAGAACCGCCACGAGAAAGACGAATGACAACCATGATTTATCCTAGGGTGGTGTTGGGAAAGCAAAAACTGCCATCCCACAAATTCTTCCAGCGTTTGAGACACGCAACTGGCCACCCGGCCAGTGACACACTGAAAAGCCGCTGATTATAACCCGGAGTTTAAGAATGCCAACCATTCGACCTAGCCAAGCCTCTGATATGGCCACCATCACTGCCATTTACCAGTACCACGTCCTAAACGGCACAGGCACTTTTGAAATCGACCCCCCCAATCTGACGGAAATGACCGCCCGCAGAGAGGACGTATTGAGCAAAGGCCTGCCCTATCTGACGCTGGAAGAAAACGGTGAAGTGCTGGGGTTTGCGTACTGCAATTGGTTCAAACCTCGCCCAGCTTATCGATTTTCAGCCGAAGATTCCATTTATTTGGCCGCCAACACAGCGGGCAAGGGTTGGGGTCGCATGCTGCTGGCCGAATTGTGCCAAGCCGCAGAAAAAACAGGCATCCGCAAGCTGATCGCCGTGATCGGTGACTCAGGCAATGCAGGCTCGGTTGGCGTTCACAAGTCGATGGGGTTTCAACATGTGGGCATTGTCTCGGGCTGCGGTTGGAAATTCAATCGCTGGCTCGACATCGTCATGATGGAAAAGGCTTTAGGCCATGGTCAAAGCCGTTCTCCTGAATAATGCAACTTATGAAAAACAAAACATTTGCAGTTTGGCTCACCTTCTTTGGCGGCCCACTAGGCCTTCACCGCTTTTACCTAAAAGGCTTTACCGATCCATTGGGTTGGTTGCTCCCCGTGCCCACCGCCTTAGGCTGGTATGGCGTGCAGCGCGCTTTAGAGTTTGGTCAAGACGATGTCACAAGCTGGGTACTCATTCCCTTGCTTGGGTTCAACATTGCCGGCTGCGCATTGAACGCCATCGTTTATGGTTTGATGTCAATGGTGCAATGGAATTCAAAGTTCAATCAAGACGCTGAAAACCCGTCTGGGCAGACTAACTGGCTGACAATATTCGGAGTTGCCACGGCGCTGCTGATGGGGACCACCGTATTGATGGCCAGCATTGTGTTCAGTTTTCAGCGCTACTTTGAGAACCAGATTGAACAAGCCAAGGCCATCAGCCAAGTACCCGAAATCACCAAACCTTAAGGCCGTGCAGGAGGCCTTGGTAAGCCAAAAAAAGTCTGTTTTTATGATTAACTAGAGACGAGTGACGACTTGATCCTGAACTTTGCGAAGTTCATCCCTTGTCACAAATTCCGGTACCAATTCGCACAGAGGCAATAAGACAAAAGCCCGTTCACGCATCCTAGGGTGTGGGACCTGAAGCGCAGGACTCTGAATGTTGCCATCGCCATAAAGCAACAAGTCAATGTCCAGCGTGCGGGGTGCATTGCGGTAAGGACGCTCACGGCCAGCAAGCAGTTCTATGCGCTGAAAAGCACGCAATAAATCAATGGCATTCAAGCGAGTTTGGAGGTTCACCACAGCGTTGATGTAGTCTGGCCCATCAGCTTGAAAAGGGGCTGACTGGTAAAAAGAAGAACGACCGACAAGCAATGTCTCTGGCAACGTCCCTATGGCCAAAATTGCAGCGTCAAGGGATTGACGCGCATGACCTAAGTTAGCGCCTAAACCCGCATAAACATTGACAAGATCACGCGCCATCATCCACTTTGTGACATGACTGTTGTCGAATCAATTCCGATATGGCACATCAATCATTGAAATTCAATGATCAGAAGTAGCATCACCCGAAACATCAGATCCTGCGGATTTGGATTCGGGCTTTCTTCTTCTGGGTGCACGGCGACTTTTAGCAGCGCCACTTGTTGGCGATGTAGATTTTTCGGACTTGGCCAGTTGAATGAGATCTTCTCTGGCCGCATCGTCAGCCATGCTGAATTCTTGCCACCAATCCGCCAACGCCAATTCAACTTCAGCAACCTCAGCACGAAGCCTTAGAAAATCGAAACCGGCTCTAAAACGCGCTTGCTCTACCAAACTGAATGCCGTGCTACCAATGCGCTTGTCAAAGCGAGGTTGCATCATCCAAATTTCACGCATGTCAGCGGCCAACTTACCGCGACCCGATACATCGCCGATACGGGCTTCAAAAACCTCATCGATCGATTCTTGCAAAGCGGGAAAGGGTGGCACACGGTTGGCCAGGCGCTGATCCCAGCCCAACTTCACATCGGCCCACAGCACACACGCCAATAAGAAACTAGGCGCTACCGGCTTACCCTCACCGACCCTTCGATCGGTATCGATCAAAGCGGCCTTGACGAAAGGCGAATCAGCGCGCTCCACCACCACATCGAGCAGTGGATAAATGCCCTTTTGCAGCCCGAGTTTTTGAAGCTGCTCAATCGAGGCCAAGGCGTGGCCCGTTTGAAGCAACTTGAGCATCTCATCAAACAAGCGACTTTGAGGCACATCTGCCAATAAACCCAGCATGGAGGCCAGGGGTTTTGCTGTTTTGGTTTCAAGCTTGAAACCCAATTGACTGAGTTTGGCAGCAAACCTGACCGCACGAATGATGCGAACTGGATCTTCGCGATACCGCGCAACAGGATCGCCAATCATGCGCAAGACTTTTTTATTCGAATCCTGCATGCCACCGTGATAATCCACCAGGTATTGTGATTCTGGGTCGTAGTACATGGCGTTGACTGTGAAGTCGCGGCGAGTTGCGTCTTCATCTTGAGGTCCCCATACGTTGTCGCGCAGAACACGTCCACTTGAATCAACGGCGTGCTTCATACCGGCCAATTCAGACTTGCTGGTTCGCTCATTTCCCTTCACCTGCTCGGCAGCGCGATTGTCCAAATGTGCTCGGAAAGTTGAAACTTCAATGACCTCGTGTTCGCGGCCTCTGCCATACACCACGTGAACAATGCGAAAACGACGGCCAATGATGAAAGCTCTTCTGAACAAAGCTTTCACTTCCTCTGGTGTTGCATCTGTTGCAACGTCAAAATCTTTGGGGCGCAAACCTATCAACAAATCGCGCACAGCACCGCCCACCACATAAGCTTCATACCCAGCATCTTGCAAAGTACGAACCACACTCAGTGCGCGGTCGTCGACCAAGCTCGGGTCGATGCCATGAACAGAAGCAGGAATTTCGACACGCTTGCCAAAGTCAGTCGCGGCGTGACTTGTGCTCGGCTTACCGAGCATTTTTTGAATGAATTTTTTAATCATGAGAAGAGTTGAAGTATGCGCCACCCTCGATCGGTCGCAAGTTGACGCAAACGCGTATCTGGATTCACAGCCACAGGAATTTGAGCCTGTTGTAGCAAAGGCAAGTCATTGATTGAATCCGAATAAAAAGTAATCTGCACGTCTTGCCAATTTTTTTGATGCGCGCTTAACCATTGTTCGACTCTGAGCACCTTTCCTTCTTTGAAAGACGGCACGCCAGAAATTTCTCCCGTGATCCAACCCTCAGAGTCTCGTGCCAATTCAACTGCAATCAGTTCTTGGACGCCAAAAGCTTGCGCAATAGGACGGGTCACAAACTCATTGGTTGCCGTCACAATCATGACCTGATCACCTGCGGCTTGATGCTCTTTAACCAACTCAAGTGCCTGCGGTTTGATCTGCGGCAGTATGGTTTCTTTCATGAATTGTGCATGCGCTTTGGCCGCTGCTTCTGGCCCCCTCAACCTCACAGCCTCCGTGGCAAAACGAACATAATCGTGAATGTCCAAAGCACCCGCGAGGTAATCGGCATAAAACTGATCATTTTTAGCCTTGAATGCAACAGGATCATTCCAGCCAATTCGATTTGTAAATTCACCCCAAGCGTAGTCAGAGTCAATCGGCAACAAGGTGTTGTCTAGGTCAAACAGCGCCAAGTTCATGTGTTCTCCAACATGGACTTGATCAATGGAATGGTGATGGCTCTTTGCGTTTGAAGCGCAAATTGATCAAGATGATCAAGAAGCGTCATCAAACTGCTCAAGTCGCGGGTAAACCGACTGAGCATGTAACTCATCACTTCGTCGCTCAAAAAGAGTCCTCGGGAGTCTGCTTCTTGCCGCAATACCGCTCGCCGCTCCGTATCACTCAAAACTTGAAGGGCATACACATGCCCCCAACCCAATCTAGAACGCAAGTCATCGCGCAGCTTCAAATCTGCAGGCGGCAATACGCCCGCAGCCAAAACCCATCGGGGCGAGCCCGATTTGGGCGTGAGCGCATTGACAAACCAATTAAAGGCAACTTGTTGTTGCTCTAGGTTGTACAAATGAACATCGTCCATCATGACGGCACCCCATGACTCTTCAAACACAAGGCGATCTTGCTGTTGGGCATCTAGGCAACCCACCGAGACACCCTTCTCCAGCAATGCCGAATGAACCGCTTGAAGCAAGTGTGATTTACCAGAACCACTTTCGCCCCAAAGATAGGTGGGGACAGGGCTTGGCATTTGACTTGAAGTCCACAATTTCAAGTGCTCGAGTGGCGCAGAGTTAGGGCCTGAAAAAAAACTTTCCAAACTGGGAGCTGTATGCAGGCCAATGTCTAGGGCCAACTGCTTCATGCACCCGGCCCGCGGTAAAGTTGACTGTCAAAATATTGATCACGAGCTCTGCGAAGTGCAACCAAAATCACTGCACTGGCTGGCAAGGCAACGAGCACTCCCACAAAACCAAACATTTGACCCAGTGCCAACAAAGCAAATATGACAGCCAAGGGGTGCAAGCCAATGCGTTCACCCACCCATTTGGGCGTCAACCAAAAACCCTCAAGCAATTGGCCCACACCAAAAACAAGAGCCACCATGACAACAGCCTTCATGGAGGCAAATTGCAAAATGCCTGCCAAAAGCGCCAGCATCAAGCCTAAGCCAAAACCTAAATAGGGCACGCACACTGCCAAGCCCGTAAACACACCAATCGGTATGGCCAATTCAAGTCCAAACGCCAACAAGCCTGCCGCGTAAAAAACGGACAAGGCCAACATGACCAGAAGTTGTCCACGCAAGTATTGACCTAAGACCGCATCACACTCGCTCATGAAACTGTCGTAGGCAGGCCGCCAATTCAACGGAACCCATTGCACAATCTGCAAGACCCATCGATCCCATTCATTGAGCAAATAAAAGAGGACCACTGGAATCAATATCAGGTTGCCCAGTAAGGTTACCGCAAAGCTTCCGCCCAACTTCAGCGATGCCACAAGGGGGTCCATCCAATCTTCTCGGTTCGAACTCAAGTATTGAATGAGTTGGGCTTTTAAACTGCCCACATCCAAGGTCAATTGCCAGCCAAACCGATCTAACCAAGGATTGACATTGACCGCCAATCGATCAAGCAGCGCTGGCAACTGTTGCTGTAGCAAGGGGATTTCACGGGTCAAAATGGGCACCAGCAACAACAAAATACCCAAAACAACCAACAAAGCAATCACTTCAACCAGCACAACACAGAGCAGTCGAGGGACAAATGGGATGAGCTTTTGCAACTTCAACACGAGGGGTTGAAGCGCATAGGCTAAAACAGCCGCAACGGCGAATGGCACCAAGACAGGCCCTAAAACCCATAAAAGCACGACCACCAAAATAGCGACACCCAACCACAAAGTCAGCTGTTTGAAACTTGGATTAAGGGGCATAAGGGCGATTGGTTGTCAAAGTAAATTGAAAGAAGCTGTAGGCTTTGATCAGTACAACACGTGCTGACCTTAAAATAAGGCTTGATTTTAGTCCCCCCGCCCTCTTTCTCACAATTTCCCCATTTTTCACATGAGCTCAACCCCTCTCTCCTACAAAGACGCTGGCGTCGACATCGTCGCAGGTGATGCTCTGGTCGAACGCATTAAACCTTTGGCCAAAAAAACCATGCGCGAGGGTGTTTTAGCAGGAATTGGTGGATTCGGCGCTCTTTTTGAAGTCCCCAAACGCTACAAAGAACCCGTCCTTGTCTCTGGCACAGACGGCGTTGGCACCAAATTGAAATTGGCATTTGAGTGGAACATGCACAGCACCGTTGGCATCGACTTGGTCGCCATGAGTGTCAACGATGTGCTGGTCCAAGGCGCCGAGCCCTTGTTCTTCTTGGATTATTTTGCTTGCGGCAAACTGGATGTCGAGACGGCTGCCACGGTGGTGGGCGGCATTGCCAATGGCTGTGAAATGTCCGGCTGCGCCCTCATCGGCGGCGAAACCGCTGAAATGCCAGGCATGTACCCGGCGGGTGAATATGACCTGGCTGGCTTTGCAGTGGGTGCAGTTGAAAAATCAAAAATCTTGTCTGGCAAGGATGTCAAACCCGGCGATGTTGTATTGGGTCTGGGCTCTCATGGTGTGCATTCCAATGGCTTTAGCTTGGTTCGCAAGTGCATTGAGCGCGCCGAGGGTCAACTGCCTGAAACATTGGATGGGCAGCCCTTCAAAGATGCCATCATGGCACCCACCAGGCTGTACGTGAAGTCGGTGCTGCACGCATTGTCCATTCATCCCATCAAAGCACTGGCGCACATTACGGGGGGTGGCTTGCTGGAGAATATTCCGCGCGTTTTACCTGAAGGCACCGCAGCCCACTTGGTCAAAGGAAGCTGGCCCCAATCTGAATTGTTTGCTTGGCTTCAAAAAACAGCCGTCATTGACGACATTGAAATGAATCGCACCTTCAACAATGGCATCGGCATGGTGGTCGTGCTGGATGCCGCTCATGCCCAAGCATGTGCAGAGACCTTGCGCCATTCTGGCGAGAAGGTTTATCAAATTGGACTGATCGCAGTTCAAGGTGATGGCGAGCAAGTTGTGGTGACATAACATCTTTTGGGGCCAACACCCATTTACGCCTAACTGACCTTGAAACCTGTCTTTGGGGGCAGGCTCAGTCGGTTTGAAGACTTGCCAAGCGCTGCTTCACAGCCACTGCATCAGTTGCATTGGGCAGCTCTTCGACATACCTTAGCAAGTCCTTCAGCGCACGCTCTTTTTGACCCAACTCGATCAGCGCCAAGCCACGATCGCGGACTTCAAAAAGCGCCCCTGGATTGAGAACAATCAAGCGATCCATGACCAAAACAAGCCTTTCCCAATCTGCCTGACTGCTGAATATTTCTTTGAGATTTCGAAGCATTCTGGTCAATATGTCGCGTGGCAGAGCGGGTTGCAAAAAAAGACCCAATGGCGTGTCCATGTCGCCAGAGGTTCCCATGTGAGGACGAAATGGCGCCAAGCGTTCTGCTAAGTTATCTAAACCCAATGAATCGCCTGTCAGAGGGTCCATCACAATCAAGCCCTCAGGCAGTGTCACCTTCACTAAAAAATGACCCGGAAAAGACACGCCTTCCGCTTGCAAGCCCAACGCCTGTGCAAGCTCCAACCAAATAATGGCAATGGAAATTGGAATACCTCTTCGCGACCGCAATACCTCATTCAAGTAACTGTTTTCTGGTGCGTAAAAATTATTGGCGTTGCCAGCAAACCCTAACTCCGTGTAGAAAAATTGATTCAACACAGAAAGCGTTTTGAGCGGATCTGATTCAAATTTCAAACGACGCCTTAAACGAACCAAAAGCGCGTCAGAGCTTGCCAAAACATCTTGGATGTCCAACTGCGGCTCTTCATCTTGTGCAATGGACGCAGCAGCTTCTAGCAATGGAAAATCAGCGTCTGTTTCAACCAGACTTTTGAAATAACTGAGCGGCGTGACTGCCATCAACTGGAGGTTCATGTGTCTGACTCCTGTTACCGGCGCAACAAAGATTGCAAGCGCAAGCCGCTGAGGCGCAAACAAGCAAAATACAACAAAGCTGAGCCGATCAACACCAAGGCCATGGTGCCCAATCTGCCCCAAACCTGTTGCCGCATGGCCAACCAATCAAATGAAATACTTGCCCAAGCTAGAAAACCAGTCAATAACAAGCTGGCTAAAAGAACCTTGGCACCAAACACAGGCCAACCTGGCAAAGGCTTGTAACTGCCTTTGCGTATCAATCCGACCAATAGCCAAGCCGCATTCAACAAAGCACCTAAGCCAATGGACAAAGCCAGGCCCGCATGGGCTAAATAAGGGACCAACACAACATTCATCACTTGCGTAAAACACAACACGACTACGGCAATTTTCACAGGTGTTTTGATGTCCTGACTTGCGTAGTAACCAGGTGCCAAGACCTTGATGGCGACAAGTCCCAACAAACCTACACCGTACCCAGTCAGTGCCAAAGTGGTTTGCTGAACATCACGGTCTGTAAAGGCACCATAGTGATACAGCACCGACACCAAAGGTTGAGAAAAAACCAGCAAGGCTGCAGCACAAGGCAAGGCCAACAGCACAACCAAACGCAAGCCCCAATCGAGCATGGCTGCATATTCATCTTGATCGCCCTTCGCACGAGCTGCTGCCAACTGCGGCATGAGCACTGCGCCAAGAGCCACACCCAAAATAGCGGTTGGGAATTCCATGAGCCGGTCTGCGTAGGTCAGCCAACTGACGCTACCGGGGGCTAAATGCGATGCAATTTGCGTATTTATCAGCAAGGATATTTGAGCCACCCCAACCCCGAGCAAAGCTGGCAGCATCAAGGTGGCGATTTGACGAGAAGCAGGATCTGAAGCAGACCTTCGAATGGCAGACCACGTCAGGCCAATGCGAGGTAACAAACCGATTTTTGAAAGCGCAGGAATTTGAATGGCCAATTGCATGAAGCCGCCCAACATGACACCCACGGGCAAAGCATAGATGGCCTGGATACCTTTTGACTTGAGCCAAGGCGCAAGCAGCCAAGCAGCACCGATCATGGCCAAATTCAACAACACAGGGGTGGCAGCAGGGACTGCAAATTTTTTCCACGTATTCAAGATGCCAGCGGACAAAGCCACCATCGACATAAAACCAATGTAGGGAAACATCCACCGAGTCATGTGAACAGCAGCTTCATACGATTCGGGTTGCTGCTGCAGTCCGCTGGCCATGGCCCAGACCAAGAAAGGCGCAGCCAAAACGCCCGCAAAACTCAAAAGCAACAGTGACCAAGCCAAAAGCGTCGCCACATGATCTACAGCCTTTTTCGTGGCCTCATCACCGTTTTGCGCTTTGCTGGCCGCTAAAACAGGGACAAATGCTTGGCTGAAAGCGCCCTCTGCGAAAAGCCGTCGGAACAAATTTGGAATACGAAAGGCCACATTAAATGCGTCTGTCAGCGCGCTGGCACCAAATGCAGAGGCAATGAAAAGCTCCCTGACCAAACCCGTGATGCGGGATGCCAGAGTCCAAAGGGAGACGGTGGATGCAGATTTAAGGAGGCTCACAAAGAGAGTGTAGCGACTGAAATGACAGCTTGTCAGGCCCCTATACCAAGTAGTTCTTTGGCTGATACAATAGCCGGCTTTGCTGACAACATCCTCAGACACTAGGACTTAAATTAAATGGCTTCTGCTAAACCCAAGAAAAAGAACCCCCGCCTGGCATCAGGCCGGAAACGCGCACGTCAAGACGTGAAACTGAACGCAGCGAACACCTCACTGCGCTCCAAATACCGCACCGCCGTCAAGAACGTTGAAAAAGCTGTTCTGGCTGGTGACAAAACCAAAGCAAGCGAACTGTTTGCCAAAATGCAAGCCGTTGTGGACACCGTTGCCGACAAAGGTATCTTCCACAAGAACAAAGCAGCTCGCGATAAGAGCCGCTTGTCAACCAAGGTGAAAGCCTTGGCCCTCGCCTGATCAATTGATCACCAGCCCGGCACCCATCAGGGTTGCCGCCGTTTGAAACGGGTGCGCTGTCAGCAAAGAAAAAGCAAAAAGCCGTCTTAGGACGGCTTTTTTGTGGGCGTCTTTCTAAAGACAATTTCTATTTGGGAGGAATTGGCAGCAAGCAAGCCTCGGACACTTGCAGATTGTTGTCTTTGGCAAAACTCATGAGAAAGTCCCAAGCCATGGGCTCATAGCCACGCAGGTCGGTGTGAACCACCACACACTTGATGCCCCCTAAGGTTTGCGGAATACACCAAGGCGAATAGCTGAGGTGGCTTCCTGGTGTGGCGCCCCCCGGTCTAAATTGCCCCATCACGCCAGCCAAGCGTTCAGCCCAATCGCTGGGGCGGAAAGTGCGGCCGTCCAAGGTAATTCCTTGAATCAGAACTTCTTTGGCGTTGTTTGAAACCATCGATCAGAGGTTGTGAGAATTCGTGGGCATGCATCAGGGATCGCCTCAATGCTGCATTGCAAAAGAATTGTATCTTATATAAGACTTGAAGCTTAAAATCTGCCTCTAAAATCTCATCTCAGTGGCCCTCTTCGTTGGGCCGATTTCTTTTCAGAGGAGTTCCCGCATGTCCGCTTTCATTGAAGCCACTTCGCCGCACACCATGAACACGTATGGCCGCTTGCCCATTGCCATAAGCCACGGTCAGGGTTGCCGAGTTTGGGATGTCAATGGCAAAGTGTATTTAGACGCATTGGGCGGCATTGCAGTGAACACTTTAGGTCACAACCACCCCGAGTTGGTGCCCGCCCTGCAAGATCAACTCAGCAAAATCATTCACAGTTGCAACTACTACCACGTGCCCAACCAAGAAAAGTTGGCGGCCAAGTTGGTTGAGTTGTCCGGCATGACCAATGTGTTTTTTTGCTGCACCGGTTTAGAGGCGAATGAGGCCGCTATCAAATTAGCGCGCAAGTTCGGTCATGACAAAGGCATCGACAATCCGGTCATCGTGGTCTACGAAAAAGCCTTTCACGGCCGCAGCATTGCCACCTTGAGTGCCACGGGCAACACCAAAATTCAGCAGGGTTTTGGGCCTTTGGTCGAGGGCTTCTTGCGCGTGCCCTTGAATGACATTGCGGCTTTGAAAAAGGCCACAGAAAACAACCCCAATGTGGTGGCCGTGTTTTTTGAAACCATCCAAGGCGAAGGCGGCGTGAACCCCATGCACCTGGACTATCTCCGTGATGTTCGTGCCCTTTGTGACGACAAAGATTGGCTCATGATGATTGACGAAGTTCAATGCGGCATGGGCAGAACAGGCAAGTGGTTTGCGCACCAATGGGCAGGCATCAAGGCCGACGTGATGCCCTTGGCGAAGGGCTTAGGTTCTGGCGTGCCGATTGCTGCTGTCGTAGCAGGACCCAAGGCCGCCAACATTTTTCAGCCTGGCAATCACGGCACCACCTTTGGCGGCAATCCGCTGGCCATGCGTGCGGGCGTTGAAACCATTCGCATCATGGAAAAGGATGGCCTGCTAGACAATGCAGCCAAGGTAGGCGCTCACCTGAAAGCACGTTTTGAAAAAGGGCTTGAGGGCGCCAAAGGCATCAAAGAAATTCGCGGCCAAGGTTTGATGCTTGGCATTGAATTGGACAAGCCCTGCGGCGCACTCACATTGCGCGCAGCAGAAGCGGGTTTGTTGATCAGCGTCACAGCAGACAGCGTCATTCGCATGGTGCCACCCCTCATCATGACTCAGTCTGAAGCCGATGAAGTGGCCAATATTTTGCTGCCGCTCATCCATACATTTCTGTCCGAGTCATCCTAATGGTCACGCAGACACCCGCCATGCCACCTCGGCATTACTTGCAGTTCACAGACTTAAGCGCTGAAGAATATGCACATGTTTTCAAGCGTGCATCCTTCATCAAAGCCAAGTTCAAGGCCTACGAAAAATACCAGCCACTCACAGACCGCACCTTGGCGATGATCTTTGAGAAGGCTTCCACACGAACACGCGTGAGTTTCGAGGCTGGCATGTACCAAATGGGCGGCTCGGTGGTTCACCTCACCACAGGCGACAGCCAACTGGGAAGAGCAGAGCCCATTGAAGACAGCGCCAAGGTGATCAGCCGCATGGTCGACCTGGTCATGATTCGCACCTATGGGCAAGACAAGATTCAAAAATTTGCAGAACACTCTCGCGTGCCTGTTATCAACGGCCTGACCAATGAGTTTCACCCATGCCAAATCTTGGCAGACATTTTTACCTACATCGAACACCGGGGCTCCATTGCAGGCAAAACGGTGGCTTGGGTTGGTGATGGCAACAACATGGCCAACACTTGGCTACAAGCTGCTGACTTGCTGGGTTTTAAGGTCAACCTCAGCACGCCCAGTGGCTACGAAGTTGACCCGGCAGTTGTAGGCGTTCGAAGTGCTGCCAGTACGCAGTTCTTCAAAGACCCGATGCAAGCTTGTGAAGGCGCTGATTTGGTCACCACCGATGTGTGGACCAGCATGGGCTATGAAGCAGAGAACGAAGCCCGCAAAAAAGCGTTTGCCGATTGGTGCGTCGACGAGGAGATGATGAAAGTGGCCAAGCCCGATGCGCTGTTCATGCATTGCCTACCCGCTCACAGAGGCGAGGAAGTCAGTGCAGAAGTCATCGATGGGCCTCAGTCAGTGGTGTGGGATGAAGCTGAAAATCGCATGCATGCGCAAAAGGCCTTGATGGAATTTTTACTGCTTGGCAAAGTCTGAATAGGCTTTCAAGCGCACTTGCCTCACTCCAGAAAAAACTGTCGCTAAGTTAGGGCCCTGCATAAAGCCAAGGGACATCCATCAAGGATTCACCCATGAGTTTCATGGCCACATTTCGGCCCCATCGCAGCGGTCCTTGAAGGTGAAAAATCTGACCATTGCGAATTGAGCGTTGCTGAACTTGGGCGTTGCGGGCCCAACGGGCTTGCGCGTACGTTTGCAAGCGTTCTGCCACTGACAAATCTGATCTGGACCAACTTCTGGCCAATTCAGCAGCATCTTCAATGGCCATCCCTGCACCTTGCGCCAAGAACGGTCGCATGGGATGTGCTGCATCGCCCAACAAAGCGATTCGCCCTTTCGCCATTTCATGAGGGCCCTGCAGGGGCGGACGGTCACAAAGTGGCCACAGTCGCCATGCTGGCACTGTTGCCAGCATGTTACGAAGGTCGGCATGAATGGGTCCCATGGCAGCTTCTAAGTCTTGTTTGTTGCCTGCATGGTCCCAGTCATCCAAGCTGGCTGGAGGTGGCCCTTGGACCACCACCACCAGGTTCAAATACTCACCACATTTGACGGGGTACAACACGGCATGAACTCTGGGGCCTACCCAAACATTCACATCTTGCAGTCGCAACTTTTCAGGAACTGATTGCATAGGGATAAGGGCACGATAGGCTAACAAGCCTGTCACCCTGGGTGCTGTGGGCGGCACCACGAATTGGCGCATTTTGCTCCAAAGACCGTCGGCCCCGACCATGGCGGCGGATTTAGAAAATTCGGTCAAACTTGCAGGTAAGTTTGTGCCACTGATCTGGATGCCGTCCGCATTCTGCTGCACGGCTTGCACTTCTGAATCAAGGCGCAATTCAGCCAGGCCTGAGCCAATTATTTTTTGCAGCAACACACGATGCAAATCAGCACGGTGCACGGTGACATAAGGTGCGCCATAGGCGTCGAGGCTTCGCTGACCTAAACGCAGCGACCCAATGACTTGCCCAGATTG
>ERZ767114.550-NODE-550-length-19987-cov-3.651582_pt1 | contig 19987 bp, 23 predicted proteins | sample MGYA00374952_ERZ767114 | MGnify/ENA primary metagenome ERZ767114 (study PRJEB28939, sample SAMN06267156) | marine metagenome | isolation source: Columbia River Estuary | place: USA:Columbia River Estuary, USA | collected 2012-05-05 ...
ATTTTAATAACCATTCCTCTTTCCATTTTAGATTTACTAATGGCAGTGGGGTCTGATGTTTTCCTTAGATGTGTATTATAATATGATGCCACTATTTAACCTTCTTTAATTTAGGTAATGATAACCCAACTGATTGTGGTATTACCTCATCAGCTTCTTTTAATTGTATCTTTAACAATTCAGCCATTTTATCAAATGTAAAATTATCCTTAGTGTACTGTCTATGTTTGCGAGATAGTGTAAGATACTTCTTATAATTATCAAAAATATCTTTTAGAGCTCTATTTGCTGAGCTTGTATCAATATCAAACCATTTTGCATCTGAAAGAATAAACTTACCATCTGCTGCTGATTTGTGTACATCTACTAATGAACCACCAATTATATTAACCATTTCTTTATTTAGAAAATCAACTTGCCCAGACCATCCTGATACTACCATTGGTTTACCACTAATAGTTGCTTCTAACAAAGGTCTACCAAAACCCTCACCTCTCGTAAATGAAACGTGAGCTTTTACCTTTGGATGATTGTATAATGCATTCATTTCGATATCAGTTAAATCAGAATGTAGTAAATAGATATTAGGTAATTTTGATTCACCAACTTGGTCTTTTATCTCTTTAATCAAATCCCTAAGTCCAACTCTATCTATCAATGAGGTATTACCCCTACTAGTCTTTAGTATTAACGCAGGTGGGTTCTTTTTACCCTTAAATACATTTAAAAAGTTCCATAACAATCCACCTATATTCTTTCTATCATGCCCAAAATCACCTTTTAACCAATGTCCTACAAATAAATAACAAAATGATTCATCAATCGAAGATAAAACCTCATCAACTCTAGGTTCTGATGGTTTTTTGTTATCATAAATATTAGTATCAATACCTTCAAATAAAACTTCTACATTTGTACTTAATTCTAATTTACTTATTAAAGCATTTGTTTTCTCATCCTTTTTATCATATATACTAGCCTTCATAACATCCTTAGAAAATTGAGATGATGTTAGAATTTTATCCATACGATTTATACCTTCCAAACATTCAGGTGGCATTATAGTTGTTTCTACTCCTGCAGTTACACCAATGTTATAATCACCTACAGGTTGAAATTCGTTTGGTACTGATATCTGAATCCATATATTGGGTTTTCTATCAGTTTTTTCTACGATAATTCTACTTAGTAAATCATCATCAACTCCAGCTACTAACGCATCCATTGAGGTGTTACCCCACCTCTGAGAAAGGATTTTAACATCCCATTCTGGTTTTGATTTAATTAGAGCTCTTACAAAATCCCTACTTCTACCACCATAACCACTTCTCGTAGCTACTGGGCAACTAACAACACAAAACTTTTTTATATTTTCCATAATACTAACTTATTTTTTGGTTTCCAATTTTTAAATACTCCTTCAATAGATTCGAGAACCCTCTTACCCATATTCTTAGCACTCATATTACTTTCATTTCCTTTTATCCACTCTGAACCTTCCAACCCACATTCAACCCTTCTATCTGGTGATGTATCATACCATTGTCTGATTGCTTTTGCTGCATCTTCATAAGAACATCTGTCATCAAAAATGAATGGTGTTGCTGGTGAACCTTGTAGTGAACGATTCGTTGGCCATATTGGGTTTACCCAACTACCCCAACTTAAATTTTGTGGTAATTCTTTTAAATTATGTAAAGAACCCAATTCAACATATTGTTCTGCAGTAATATACTTACCATCAATTGTAAAGTTACATTGGTCTTGCATTCCACCAGTAACATTAACAATCATAGGAGTTCCAGCTGCTAATGATTCACAAGTTGTTAATCCAAATCCTTCGTTAGATGCCATATTGATTGTAACATCTGCTATGTTGTATATTTGATTCAATTGCTCAGTTGCAAAATTAGAATTTGTAAACTGAACATCATAATCGGGACATATGTTTTTTACAACCTCTGGTAAATCTGTACCATTAGGGTCTACTTTTGTAGTGTGCATTAATAGAAGAACATCTTTAGCTTCTTCTTTTGTTAATCCATCACAAAATGTTTTATATGCTAAGATTACATCTCCTGGATTCTTTCTACGGATATTTCTATTATTCCAAAATAGTATAAACTTCTTATGAGAAATTCCTAATTCTTTTTTTATAGAGTTAATTTGTTCTATTTCCTCATTTTCTTTAATTGGATAGAATTTCTCAGAAACACCATGTGGTACATACTGAATCTGCCAGTCTGCATAATCTTCTCCAAATTTCTTTATTGTTCTTTTGTTAATACCATATGTTTGTTTAGATATTCCCATCAATAAATCACAACTAGCATAGAACTTTGCATTCCATTGTGGGTCTGGTAAATCATCCCAAATGTTATAATAAATAATAGGAATATGTTTACGAATCTCATCTTCCATAGCGTACAACCAATCCCAAAAACGTGGGTCTGTAAAGTGCATTATTGCATCAGGTTGTTCTTTCATCATTATATTTCTAACCAATTGTTGATTACCATAACCACTTGATGGTATGATTCTAACATTAGCGTTATCGATACCTGCTTCTTCATTTACAGAATCAGATACATCAAAAAACTTACCTTCATCGGGATGTTTTACTGCCGCTCCTACTTGAATCCAATCGTATTTATGTGAGGTATGTAATATAATCTCTTTGGACATTGTGGCGATACCACTATGTAATCTCATATCATCTGATAACAGAAGTATAAGGGGTTTCTTTTTTTTATCACTCATAACTAATTTCTTTTTCTTTAGAATAAATATAATAATTAATTTATATAATTTACTTTTTTGTTAAATCGTTGTAACAATTTTTCAAAGTGCTTTTGTTCTGATGGTTTTATACCACCAAAGTAAAAGAACTTATCAGCGTGTTTCACAACACAATCATACTGATGTAAGTTTTGGGTTGGGTGAAATGGTTTGGAATAATATTCTTTGTTCATCCCACTATATAAGTTTCTTACAGTTGAGGCTGGATTGTATTCAGTATATCTAAACCCAAACTCTATTGCATATTTTCTTATATATTTTTCACCACCATCTTTATTACCTCTCGTTATAATATTAACATCAGTTCCCATTTTTTCTTTTATGGTAAAAAGAAACTCTCTTAACTTTCTAACGTTCTCATACTTTGGCGAGCTCAGTATTGCTACGTTCATCTTTTTGTTGTTTTTTAAGTTGCTTTTGTACCCGTTTCCAATATCTTTTTGTAAGACTCTTTTTAATCCACTTCGGACCACCATTCCAAGCTCTTGCGATTTCTTCATATGTACTATTTTTATTGTGATAACCATTTACGATGTGAAACATTTCAATCGATTTTTCTCTACTCCATCTATCTTCTAATGTATATTCTAATTCAGATTTCTGAATACCTAATATACGATTTACTTCTCTAACCATTATAGGTCTGATTTGTAAACAACCTGCTGCTTTTTCTCCTTTATGATAAGCAGAATCATTACCTTCACTTTCAACCATAATCATCGCTTGAATCAATGGTTCAACATCTAAGGTATATGTTGGTTTTGAAAATACAGGTTCTACCAATATAACTTCTAACTCTGTAGGTTCTAAGTTTTCAATTGGTTTTATATGTACTTCCTTACCACCCAATCCTAATGAAATGGGTAGTAATAATAACATTAACTTTCTCATACTTTATGTCTATTTTCTTTGGGACACATATCAAAATCATTTTTGAATGGACACCACTTACAATTCTTATTGTTCTTACCAGCCATAGCAGGATACTCTGATTCGGTTCTATATGAACCATCTTCATTGAATGAGTTTCTAACGAAATCTTCGAAACTCTTAGTAATCTTATTTAAGGTAGGTTTACCACTAGCAGGTTCGAATGTTTGTACTCTCTTCTGAGCGAACATCATACCTTCCATCAACCTACGCTTTACAATAAAATACTTTGTACTGATTCTATCCAATGGATATCCGAATTGTTCTGATAAGAACTTCTTATATAATACCAATTGTGCTGTTTTGGTTTTATCAGCTTTCATCCATTTGTTCCAACCATTGGTAGATGTTTTGATATCCCAAATCTGTAGTTTGTTTTCGTATGTATCTTCGAATACTAAATCTAAGAATCCTCTCATATACACATTGTGAGAATCTAATGCTTTAGAGTATATTGGTAATTCAATAGCCACCAAATTCATATGACGGGTATTGAAGTAATCAACCCTATTCTTAGTAACCTCATTAAGTATAGCGATACCATCCTCTAAGAACTCTTCCATCTGAGATGCATTACTGAATTCTACTCCAGTCTGTTCTCTCATTTTTTTGTATTCAGCTAACATCTGTTGGTACAAAATAGTACCCAAATCCATTTCAGCAGCCTCATCAATAGAGTTGTTGTATAATGTATCTAACCAACTTTGTAAGGTTTCGTGCATAGCAGTACCAAATACCAAATGTATGGATGGGTCGAATGAACGATTACCATCCATATAATTCAACTTCCATTGATGTGGGCAGTTGGCGTACATTGTATATTGAGAATATGATACCTTAACATCATTGGGTTGGGGTTCTTTAACCCCAAAGGTAAATACGTTACTTATCTTTGATTCTTTCATATAGTTATATCTATTTATTACAGTACTAATATACGACTTTTTACTGGATTTACCAAATTTTAATGTTAAATAATTGTTAAGTTATTAACAATTACTTAGCCCACTTCTTCCTTTGTACGATTTGTGCAATCACCCCATAAACACTTAAATCTTCATAAGTATCTTGGATGTTTTCCCCTACCTCATCAGGTTGACCTAAAACAACTAATTGTTTTAATCTCTGAATCTTATCGTTCATTCTAAACCATAACCCTACTAAAGATAATTTTATATCTTCATCTGATTCTAAGTTTGTTCCAACTGAGATGTTACCCGGCCCATAGTTACGTTGTTTCTTACAAAACGTTTCATACATCTCATCTAATATCTTTTGGAACTCCTTAGTAGTTTCAGGATATAATCTTTCACAATATTGAATTGCATCTTCTTCTTTAGTTTCTTTTATAGTACGTTCACCTCTGTGAATTACTTTTGTTTTTGCTTCTTTTAATATTTCTGCCATAGTTTAATTTTGGTATGTTAATACTTCTCTATCTACTGAACCTTTTAATCTTTCAATATCCTCTTTTAATTCCCTTACACTTTCAAACACATCACCAATTGGTTTTTTAGCATGTCTTAAAAAATTACCCTCAATATCATAATCAACAACATATATTCCATATGTAGATAATCCTGATGGGTTTTCTTTTTTTATAATCCTATAGCTCCAATATGATAACTCTGGACTGTTTGAGTATCTAAAATTAGGAAATGGTATTTTTAATTGTATCATTTTAATAATTTTTTAGCTTCTTTATCGGTTAATCCGTACTTAGTTAGTATGTTGATAACATCATCTTTAGATAATATCTCTAAATAATCAGTTACCTCTCTTTGAGATACACCATACCACTTCGATAGATATTCTAATACTTCTTTGTTATACTTACTCGATTTACTACCTTTGATGTACTTATCAAACGTTTTCTGTTTTGGTAAGAAATCTAAATATACTTTATAAACATCTCTAGCTGATAAGAATCCGATTGTGTATTTCTGTAATATATTTACAATTGGTAACAAACCCATATTCATACTCAACCATCTATTAATGATAAAAGGTGAGAAAGATTTCTTGTCCATATCGGATAGAGATGCCCAAGATTCTTTCTTCTCCTTTATACCACTCAGATGTTGAAAGATAGATTTAGCTTTCACAGTATTTTCTGATTTTTTAGCCATTAAGGTAATAATTCTTTAGGTAAAAATTGCTCTGATACATTACCACACTCTGCACATCTAACTACAGGAATAGGTAACATTGATTTCTGCCCATTAGGAGCTTGAACTGCAGGTACTATTTTATACATAGTTACTTCTTCAAAGAAGATACCATCACATTCTTCACATCTGATAGTATCCAACTTAGTTGGGTCTAATTTCATTTGTGCTTGAGGTGGTCCTTGCTTAGAACCACCCATTCCTACTACTTTACCTTTTGCCATAATTACTTACTTTCTTCTACAGATACTTTTCTGTATTCAGTTACTAATTTCTTAACTTCTCCAATAGCTTTTCTTGCTCTACCTTTAGCAGCTTTAGTTGTACCATTGTGTTCTGTTTCAAATTCTACAAATAAATCTTTTATCTGTTCGAATAATTGTTGTGATGTTGCCATAACGTTTTCCTTTTTTAAATTAATTATTGTTTTATATCGATTATTATTTCTAGCATCATCGCCATAATATTAATCTCTTTATCTACTACAGATGCATCTTTATACTGTCCATCTGCAATCTTCAGTATGGTGTTACCCACTTTTCCATTTGCGTAATCATCTACATTATCATACAGAAATCTGTAGAATGGTGTAAAATCTTTAACCTTTGAATCAGCTACAATCTTTCTAACAGATGTAAAGGTATCCTTTACACCCCCATCGGATTTAAGTAGTGTTAGTACTTCATCCATATAGTTTGCTTGAATCGTTGATGCTTTATCAATCATTAATTCACCCTTAATAACCTGTCGTTGTCCTGCGTTTAGAACTCTACGAATATCAGGATATCCACTATTTACTAATATTGCTAAATCACTCATTTCGTATTTAACTTCTTCAGCATCTAAGATATCTTTTAATCTCATAGCCACCTCTTTTTTAGATGGTGGTGTAATTCCAAATGTTTGACATCTACTTTGTATAGGGTCAATCACTTTCTCAACATAATTACACGTTAAAATAAAACGAGTAGTTTTTGAGAATGTTTCCATCAAATTACGAAGTGCTGCTTGTGCATTAGGTGTTAAGTAATCAGATTCATCTAATATAACCACTTTCCACTTACGGAATCCCATAGAAGATGCGAACCCTCTAATCTTATCCCTAACTGCATCTACTGAGTTTTCATCAGATGCGTTTATGTACATAACATCACAATCAATTTGATTTGTAATTATTTTAGCTAATGTGGTTTTACCCGTACCAGCTTGTCCATATAAGAGTAGATGAGGTACATCCTCATTCTCTATATAGATTTTTACTTTCTGTAAGATATGTTCATTACCAACATACCCTTCTAATGTATCGGGTCTGTACTTCTCAACCCACAATGTATTTTCTGTATTATTATTCATTATCTTCCGACTTCTTTTAAATAGTTATCTTTCATTTGTTCCCAACTCATACCAATAGCATCGATGTAAAATAAGTGCTCTGGTTTTAATCTACCTTCTGAATGTAGTTTAGTGTATCGTTTGATAGCTTTCTTCTTCCACCATCGATTAATATAATCAACACCTTCAGTAAACTTCTTCTTCATCACTAACTCATCCTCTTCAATCTCCTTACGAAGATATTCAGGCCCATTCTCATACATCATAGCGAGATATACACCTCTTTTAAATCCATGATGATACTCTGATTGTTTGATACCACATTCTTTGAATATCTGTCCAAGAATCTTTTGTTTGATACCACTCACAGGTCCACTTGCTACACCCATACTCTTACCATTACGGATTCTTTCATTCGTAATCGCAGTTTCGTACCACTCTGCTCTGTTTTCTTTAATCCATTGATGCCAAGGTTCATAGAACTTATCATCAGGTTTCAAAGATATTTTACCAGCGGATTCTCCGAGTGTTTTGAAATGTGGAATACCATTGTACTGAGAATGTATTCCATATAACGATGTTGTACCAACTGCGATTAGAGTTTGTCCATACTTTTCTTTCCAAAGGTTTCTAACTTCAGGAACAGTAGTCATCATCGCTACTAACTTACCACCTAAGAAATTATATCCTAATGGTTGAGTACATACGATTGTAGATGCTATTGTAGTATGATTCAGTTTTCCATCAACAAACTTATTATCCTTACTCCACCCAATATAGTTATCTCTAACTGCCATAGATGTTACATCGGATGCCAATGAAATCTGTCCTAAGAGTTTACCACTTTTCCTATCCTTAACATTAATCTTAACGTTACGACCTGGATTAGCAGTAAATCCCATAGTATGAATCATCTTTCTAACATAAGTCCATTTAGTAGATTCTTTGGGGTCATCTAAGATTTCAACATAAGGTTCTAACTCTTCAATCTCTTTGATAGTTTGTTCCAAATTATTAATATCCTTCGGCATCCATTGTGTATCATACAATTCGGATATCTGAGATTTATCTCTAATCATATTAGGTTCTTGCAACTCCACCCACTTTTTATAAAGTGTTTGTTCTTCAACAGTCATTGCTGCAAGGTAATCCATATTTTCGATTAATTCTCTTTTCTGAATATCGTAATCAAATACTGGCTTAGCCGGTTCTGTGTCCCAAAAATTCATATACTTACTTTATCTCTACTAAGTAATACTTAGATGTTAAATTATCTTTCTCAAATTGGATGTTTGCTAATCCCTGTGATGAAATCTGTAGAGATGCTGCTTTAGAACCTCTATTAGCATTTAGAATCTCTTTTAGATATTTAGCTGAGAATGAAATAGGTGAAACATCTCCATCACATTTACATTCTACTTTCATAGAAATTCTATTTGTGTTGATTGATGAGTATCCTAAGATAATCTCTCCATTACCACCCTTACATTCAAATGTAAAAGTATCAGATTCACTAAGTGCTCCTTTTGATTTGATGAACTTAGATGTAAAATCATCATCTAATGTGATTTGTACATTCATCGGTGGAACTGCTTTTAAATCTGGTACTACAGGAATAACAGATAAATCTGCTAACATATAATTTACAGATGTTCCCTTATCAGAAAACTTAATATAAGATTCTGTTGAATCAACATCCATTGATGATTCTAATACACCCAATAGTGCTTTAAGTTGTGATGTTGTATAAACACCAAACTCACCATTTGGAAATTCTCCTTCTTTCGAAGTTACTTCCCCAAGTAATGTTTTATCATCTGAGATAAAACTTACCTTCATTTCTGAATCAGATGATGTAATCTTCACCGATTCTACTTCACCACCGAGATTATATCGGTTAATGAACTGTTCAAGACTTGCTTTCTTCATAAATTTACTTTTATTAATTATTATTGTTACTAATATACAAAAACTTTTTGGAATATCCTAATTAAAACCCAAAAAATTGTGATGCCAACGCTAAATTCGGATTTGGTTTTTCCCATTTCATAGCTATATAGAAATCATCTAACTTATTTTCTAATTCTTTTGTCCAAATTAGTTCATAATCTATATGCTGTTCTACCAAATCCAAAATCTCTTTCGGGTCGTTATATCCCGTTAACCCAACGGATTCTAATCCTAATGGATTAGGTTTCAAATACACCCACTTAATCTTATCACCATCTTTCATTGGTTCATATTTGTAAGCTGCTTTGAAATATTTTAATAGTTGATTGTAAGTAAGTGCTGCTTTAACATGCGCTGGTGTTCCTTTCATAAACTCTCCCAATGCTTGATTCTTAAATGTGTACTTACTCATATGTTTTACTGCTGAGTTCTTTGCGATATCAATGAAGTTTGTAGTTTTCATCTCATCTTTCTTTCTCAAAATATATTCATCAATCTTATCTTTATTCTCATCTTTCAGAATATCCATCAATACAGTACTCATCACTTCTTTGAAGTAAGTTGGGAATGATGAACGTTTTACATCCAATCCTTTTACATCTAACTTATCACAATCTACAGTGTTATCGTTGATAATCCATTGAGCGTATCGTTTCTTTGATACCCAAAACCCACCCTTAGCAATAGTTTCTTGCTTAATATCAAATCGATGTGAATTAATATTGAACATTTTTAATGCCATAGAATCATATACTTTATTGATATGAGATTCTACTTCTTGTGCTACTTCCAAAATTGCTGGAATCATTTGTTCATCTGATGTAACATCAATATTAGGATTACGAGCTTTTACTAATGGTGCTGCTTCATAGAATACTGAATCAGTATCAACATAGATGTTATAATCCTTTTCTTCTCCAATGGTTTTACTATAATATTGATTAGCAATCATCTCAGTTGTTTTAATTACAGTCTGACCTGTAAGTGTAACTGCTTCTGCGTTATCAACATCATAGAATCTGAATGATGGTAATCCCAATACTCCGTAAAGGGAATTCAACATAATCTTTTGTACTAACTGTCGTTGAGCAAAGAATTTATACTTTTCATCATTACCAGCTTGTCCAAACTTTTTCATTTGGTCTTTGTACTCTACCCTCTGGTCAAACCATACATTAAGAATTTCAGGAATAATACCAACCTTATCTTGCGTATATAATACACCATTCGATGCTATCGATAAATCCATCTTCTTAGTGAAATCTTCAAACTTAACCTTATCCATTGGTGGGTATCGTTTTCCTTTATCATCCTCTATTACATAAGATTCCATTTCTGATTTCATATGTGATTCAGCAGTATATCCTTCTACTTTACCAATCTTAGTTTCAGGCGATATATTGATACTCATAATGATTGAAGGATATAGTGATGTTAAATCCAAATCATAAACCCATTTATAAAGACCCGGCTTTGGTTGTTTCACATATGCTCCTACAAATTTACCCTCTCCCTCTGTACCATCATCATTCTTAAACTTACGTTGTGGTTTATTGGGAGCGACTCTACCACCCCTTCTAAGGAATGTAAGTATTGCACCTTCTAAATACTTTGATGAAAATAAGAAATCCTCATAGAACACATGACCTGCATGACAGATTGCTCTAGCTAAATCAATAAATTGTAGTTTCTTATCCATATCCACTACTAACTCAACATCAACTAAGTTATATTCACAAAACTTCTCAATATCATCTCTGAACAATTGGTCTAAGTTTCCTTCATACTCAATCTTACCTCTACCCAAAGTCATACGAGCAATAGTATCTAATCTATAATTTGGATATTCAGTATAATTAAAGTTCTTAAATAATGCGATGTAATCCAATGCAGATACTCCAGCGATTAGATATCTCTTACGATATTTGTTCCAATGAACTTTACCGATTGGTGATAATCTATTTGCTTGTTTAGTACCTAATAATCTTTTTAATCTATTGTAAAGATATGTTACATCAAAGAAATCAATATTCCATCCAGTAATAATAGTTGGTGAAATCTCTTCCCAAGCATTTACAAATGCAACCAACATATCTGCCTCACTACGAAATGAACGTACCTTAGCCCCTTTGATAGTCTTATCTATCTCTTCACCCTCACTAAGTACATATACGTGATAATCATTCGTTGCTGAATCATGGAATGCTACTGAAGTCATTGTGTTTTCTGCTTCCATAACATCAGGAAGACCTGAGTTCATTTCAACCTCAATATCAAAAGTTAACGTAACATGCCCATCTGATACCTCATCTGAATCCCCATAGTTATCTATTAGGAATCTAGTCATTTCATTTACATCTGATTCAAATAGTTGTAGATTATCCTCTTTCTTCCAAAAGTTAATCTTCTTTAACCTCTCACCATGTATCGATTCATATGAACCATTACCATCTTTTACATATGCGTAATTTCTGTATTTGGATGTGAAATATCCCTTTCTATCATCCCAACAATGGATGATACCACCTTCTTTTTCATAATATACGTTTTGATACATTAACTATTATTTAAGTTCTTTAATCCAACCCCAATGGAGTCCGTTTGTTATTCTATTCTTTATTGTTTGGTAATCACCAACCTCTTTACAATATTCAAAATCTCTAAGTAAACTTTCAGCAGGTCTTACAGGTTCGGTTAGTACCTTAGATTCCTCTGGTACTATTTGATACTCTTTACCTTTAAAATTGAATGTTACCACAATATACGAATTATTCTTCAAATATCCTAACGTTCTTCACAAAATTATTTTCAATATCCCACTTTTTAAGTTGGCTCTCCCATAATAGTGATTCTGCAATACCTGTTACATCGGGTCTTTTTATATCCCCATCTAATAGTTTAATTACCTTTTCTTTGAATTCTTTTCTACCATTATATAATAGTGGATAATCATCACCTACCATTTCAGGATAACAATACCCATTTGGAAGTAGATATGGTACACCTCTACTCAACCCATCAGTAGCACTCATACTCCATGCTGAATAACCTTCGAAACACCCAACACCAAAATGTGATTTTGCTAACTGATTAAGATATACATCCCTATCAGCGTGTCCGATATATTTTGTATATGGTTTATCCATTTCTTTTAGAGTAATGTAAACTTTAAAATCTTGTCGTTCTTTCCATAATTCATCCATAGTTTCAAAGAACCATTTAGAACCAGTATAAACACCTTCTCTATGATTGAATACGATAGTTTTCTCATCATACCCATTTGATGGAGTAGCTGAATCACATCCCAAATACCAAGGTTGAATAATCTTATCTAACTTTTCAACGATATGTGGTTGGAAATCTTTAGCTGCGTTTTTAAGGATAACACCTTTCTGATAGTTTGAATTTACACCACAAACTTTCATCTGTAATATACCTCTGAGGTTATTCCAAAATGAGTTATCAGTTCTTGCTCCATTATCAGGTATTTCACTCCAATGGCAATAACCAATTATTGGTTGATTCTTATTATATATCCGAGTGATTACATAATTGTTTGTCCACTCAGGAAGATGACTCCAAATAAGATTGAAATTCGATTCTTCTTTTTCTATAAGTTTATCAAAAAACCTATATGGATAATCCACCCTCATTTTAGGTGGGAATGGTTCTATTGTATCCATTTTTCTTAAACTAACATTTGGGTAGTCGAATCCATTGATGATACCAGGATGGTTATGGTGTCCGCCAGGATATGGTAAAATCCATTCCCATTCTTTTCCTATTTTGGTATTATCTAAGAACGATTTGAACACCAATAGGAATGAATCCCTATTGATGTCCTTTACTTGTCCAAAGTTAGTATAGTTTGGTATTACTAATACTCTCATACTTTATATTCTTTTTGTTGTTTCCAACTGTTTAAAATTTCTTTTGTTCTTTCTCTAGCCATATAATCTTTATCTGATACACCATCTAAATATACATCTAAATTAGATAGGTATTCAGCTGTATAGTGTTCGATATCGTTTATAGGTTTGTTACTATTATAATTGTTATCTTTTTTAGGTTGTAATACAATGTTTCCATATTTTACTCCACCTGTTGGTTCTATGTGCCCATCTTCAAATGCAGATTTATCAACAATAACTTTTTCAAATTGAGTAGAACTTACTCTATCATAAAAATACATACTATTACCAAATATAGATGCATCTTTTAATGCTTTCATTTGTAAGTTATATAAATTACCAGAATTGAAATCTCCATTAAGTTCACTTTCAAGTCTTTCAGATGCATTATCTAAAGCTTTTTCCCAAAAACCTTTCCATCTATTCGATAGTCCACCGATTTCACTTCCTAATGGAAACATAGTATCATCATCAGAAAGTAATAAAGTAGCTTCTTCAAAGAATATAGATATTACTTTTTGTAATCTTTGATTACCTACTCTACCTTCATAGATTTCTTTAAAAATCTTTAATATACACATCGAAACTACAAAAAAGGTATCCCACTGTTCTAAACTCAAATCTACCCAATTCTTTTTCTTTCTTCTTTTCTTTTCATCTGGCTCCAAATCACCCATTCTTTCATTATAAGATTGATTAAAATCTGATAAATATTCTGAATTAGCTATTATATCTAAGTTTTTCATTACTTCTTCTATTTCAGATTTAAAAGTTGGAGAATCAAAAGCTTTTTTGTATGCTATTTTTTTCTTTTCTAAATTTCCATCTGTTTTTCTAGCTATAACATTAACAATACCATCTGCATCTATTTTTTTTGTTGTATCTAACGTTTTTGTAGAAAATAAAGAATGAAACATCCAAGGAAAAAATCCTTCATATTCATCAGTTGTTTTATGTGGTATATTTCTAGCACATATTTTATGCTTACCAGCGAATAAATCATATTTACATGCCGTTTCATAAACATCATCTAATATACTGATTGGATATTTTGTTGGATTCGAAACAGTTTTAGGAACAATATTGTTAGACATTATGTGATTATGGTCTACCCAAACATTTTCACTATTGTTATATCTAGACATCTCATTGGAATGGTCTTTAAATGTTTCAAATTTCATTCTTAATGATATCATTTCAGAATCATCAAACCATTCGTTTAAAAGTTTTTCAGGTATAGCTTCGATAACATTAAAACTTTTATTCTTTTCTATAAGAGATTCTATTCTAGTTATGATTTCTCTCATCCTATTCTTATGTTCAAATTCTCTTAACCTTGCTAAAACCTTCTCCCAAATTCTTACTGATTGTTTTTCGAATCGTTTAGTTGCATAATAATTAAAAGTTCCTCTATCTTTAGCTAATAAATAATCAAATTCCTTTTCTCCTTTTTTGTTAATAATCATTGAAATTGGTAATTGATTATAATCTCTAATATAAGCTATAGCGGCCATCAGATAACTAATTTTATCAACTCGCTTTCCTTCGTTTTTATAATTAGGTTTTCTATTAGCAGGACTATTTTTAATCTTCCCTTTACTTTGAGTTCCTTCTAAGTGTTCTACATCGGGCAATTCTGAATCTTTATTTAACCAAATAGAATCAAATAATTGTTTTGGTGATAAATGGAAATTGGAAACTTTATCTTGGTAGGTCTCTATATCAGAGTTCCAAAGTATCCACTTCTCTGATAACCAATTTTTAAATTTATTTTTATTCATAACTTATTACTTTTTAATTATTATTACTACTAATATACGAAATATTTTTTAAACTACCAAACAATTTACCAAAAATTTATCTCATTACTTTCTTCTGGTGCATATGTTGTATGGTGTACGATATCTGTATTATAATCAGATGCCGTTTTAGGATAAGGTTTAGTTGGATGTTTTAATCTTTTATGTAAATCCTTCCGTTCCTTTTTACTATTGGCTATGATTTGGATGTATCTATGTTTAGGTGGTTCTTCTCTTCTCCAAAACTCAGTATGCCCTTCTTTACCAATCTCTCTACGAAGATGTTCTAAGTTACCACTACCCCAAAGGTTATAAACACTTCTACTATGAATCCACCCATACGGGTCTTTAGATAGTGATATACCCCAATTAGGCATAAGTGCTATATCCGTTGATAACCCCTGATATATCCAATTGGTTGCTTTATAGATACCACCAACGTGTCCTTGTCCGTTATCAGCGTATGATAATAGAACTTTAATGTTTTTATCGTTATCTCTAATCCATTGGAATGTTTTACCCAACGCACAACTTTCTATATTAGAACCATAACCATCATCTAAGTATAAACGAGTTAATTCTAATATATTATCTTTTGTTAATCCATCACATACTGATGTGGGTGCTTTTGCTCCGACTGGGAATCCGTAGATTGCTACACCAATTAACTTCTGAGAGTTACCAAATACATCGTTTTCTTCAGTATTGTAATATACACCCAATGCGTATCGACAAGATGTCCATGCATGAGTATAATGTTTCTTAACGATTATATCTTTTGCTATTGATTTAGCTATTGGTGCTACACTAACTTTAGTGGAATCACAATAATGTTTACCCTCTTCTTTCAATTGGTTCTAATTTTCTAATTTCTAATTCTATTTCGTTTTCACTTTTTGGATATTCTAAGATAGGATGTTTTAAACTTTTCAGTAACTTCCTTCTTTCACCACCTTTCGCTAGAATGTAAACGTATCTATGTTTACGGGGTTCTTTACGAATCCAAAATGGTTTATCAATCTGTTTTTGTATCTTAGTAGGATTGTTAGTTCCATAATATGGAAATATCGTTCTACCATGCTGCCACTCACCATCTTCACTAAACTTAAAACTCCAACTATCGTTGAATCTTAACTTATCACCCTGATACAACCAATTAGTTGCTTGGTAGATAGTTCCGTTATGACCCTCTTTTGGGTCTGAATAAGATATCAATCCTTTTATTTGTGGTACATTTGTTCTTAACCATTGGAATGTTTGTCCTAAGAACCAACTCTCTATGTTAGAACCATAATCATCAAATACAAATACCCTTACCAATTCTAAAACTTCCGTTCTATCTAATAAAGGTGTGATTGATTGCCCACTTAATCTACCAATCGGGTCACCATAACACGCAACACCTATTAACTTATCTGATGAATTGAAGAATTGATGTGAATCATCTTCTATATACAACCCTATAGCGTAAGATACCTTAGTCCATAGATGTGAATAATGATTTTTTACAATTATATCTTTAGCTACGGATTTGGAAATCTTCCTTACTGTTAGTTTTGATACATCACAATAATTCTTTCCCTCTTCTTTCATTACTGATATTTATCAAATTCTCCAACTAAAAGATGTACCCAAGTTTCGTTCCTAACAATTCTACGGATGTTGGCAGGAGATACACCATTGTTTTGAGCTAATACTCTAACATTTCTGTGTCCCACTTTCCATAAGTTTCGGATACTCTTAACTTGTTTTTCAGTTAATTTATGTGCTGGGTGCGATTCCCCTCTTAATGCCATACGTTTATGTTTTCGTAACTTATTACTAATATACAACTTTTTTTTCAATTATCCAAATTTATTTTACTGCATTAATGTAATTTTGTTTTGGTTGAACACCAATAAACCGTTTAACTTCTGTAACACCATCTACTAACACAACTGTTGGTATATTCCTAACACCATATTGTTGTGCTTTTTCATAATCTAAATCAACATCAATCTTTTCTACTGAAATTTGAGCTGATACTTCATTCATAATTGGTGATAAGGTCTTACAAGGCCCACACCACGCTGCTGAAAAATACAAATACTTCATCTTTTCTTCCTTCTTTTAGTTAAACAATCTATACAACTTTCTGTGACTGGTAAACATATTGGAATTTCGTTTCCACAACGTTTACATACTTTTTTAAATTTACCCATCACAACTTAAACAATCTGGGTCCATCGCTTGTTGAGCAATATCACCCCTTAATACTGATTCGGTTCGAGTGTAGTATAAAGTTTTTACACCCTGCTTCCATGCTTCGAAGTGAACTGTGTTCATCCACTTAGGAGTTGCCTCTGATGGGAATGCTAGGTTCAGCGATACTGCTTGGTCTATGTATTGCTGTCTAACACCCGCCTGTCTAACTAACTCTAATTGATTAATCTCTTTGAATGTTTTAAATACATCTTTTACTTTATCACATTTGGTAGTATCAATATCACCATCTACTTCAGTTAGCTTACCATCACAATATACCCATTTATCTAATTCTTTGATATCTTGTACTGAACCACCATCTGCCATAATCTTATCCCAAGTATCTTTTGTATTGATACCTGCCTTTCTAAGTGCTTTTTCTAACTCTCTATTCTTTCTAATGAAAGTACCCTTTGCAGTTTGTTCGGTAAATACGTTTGCTGCCCAAGGTTCAATACCTGGTGAAACGTTACCTGCTAACTTAGAGTTGGATACAGTTGGTGCAACTGCTCTGAGGTGAGTATTTCTCATACCACTATCTTTACACCACAATGGTTCACCCATTTCAGTTGCCATATCTCTACTTGCTCTTTCAGATTCAATCTTTAATTGTGAAAAGATTCTACGAGTTTCAAACTGAGCAGGAAGTGAATCAAATGGAATACCTTTTTGTTGTAGATATGTATGCCATCCTAATACACCTAATCCTAATGCTCTTCCTTTTTCAGCTGAACGTACTGCATTTTCGAATCCTCTCATATTCTTAGCTCTTTGTAAGAACTCTGATAGGATACCATCTAAGAACCAAGTTGCAGTATAAATTAAATCGGTATGTTTCCACTCATCGTACTTTGATAGATTAAGTGAAGATAAACAACAAACGAATGAATGTGATTCATCTGTATGTAATGTAATCTCAGAACAGATGTTAGTCATATGAACTTTCAATCCATTATCTTTATACATCGGTGGGTTTGCTTTGTTGATGTTACCTTTGTACATCACATATGGTTCACCAGTTGCTTTACGTTTCTGAAGTACCTTACCCCATTTTCTACGAGCTTCTGAATCACCCTCTTCTAACCTTCTCATAAACTTATCACCAACAACCACACATTGATGTAAATTCAAACATTGTCTGTTTACATCACCTTTAGGTTCTCTGATTTCAATCCACTCATCAAAATCATCATGTTCGATGTTGAGGTTAACTGATGCAGCTCCTCTTCTTACACTTCCTTGATTAGTAGCAAGGATTGTTGAATCATAAATTTTAGCGAATGGAACAACACCATCGGATGTTCCGTTTTGTGTAATATTAGAACCTGCTGGTCGAATCATATTCAATCCAACACCTACTCCACCACCATGCTTAGCGAGTAACATCATCTCTAAATTCTTAGTACCGATATCTTGAATTGAATCAGCAACATCGATTCCAAAACAACTGATTGGTAATCCTCTATCTGTACCTGTATTTGATAGTACAGGAGTTGCTAAGTTCAACCAACCCTTCCAAATATAATCGAAGAACTTTGTTGCCATTTGAGGTTTATCTAATCTTCGTGCAGCAGTTGTTGCTACTCTCCAATAAGCATCCTTTGGTTTTTCACCACTTAGTAAGTATCCTTTAGAAATAGTTTTAACGTAAATTTCTGTGTTTGCCCAAGATGGAAAATCTACGTCTATTTCCCAATTAAATTCAGCTCCGTAATTCTTCATTGTTTTATGAACACTCCATTTTCCGTTTTACCTTTTCTATCTTTTATTTCGTTCCACGCAGCTTCTAAACACTCTGATGGGTGTAATCCCAACTGCATTGATAGTATGATTAGTGTAACGAAAGAATCTCCGATTCCATCTACTAATTCTGCTCTATCATCTTTAAGGAGAGCTCCCGCAGTTTCACCCACTTCTTCCACAACCTTTAACATCTGTTTTGGGGCGTTTTCACTTTTTAAGATGTTCTTATCATCCGCCCATCCGATTACGTTTGTAATCAATTCATCAAAATTCATAACTTGTTTTTTTTTTATTATTATTACCAAATATCGTTGAAATCTTCACCTTCGTTTGCCTTACTATAATCAGTAGGTCTAACTGCAAAGAAATCTGTATGAGTAGTACCACCTGTCAAATGATAGAACCAATCTAAATTAGATGCCTTCTTCTCATTAAATTCAAATGTTTGTTCGTACCCCAATTCTTTTAGTTTCTCATTACCTCTCTTAGAGATAAATTCTTTTAGATTATCTGATTTTAGATTTTCTAAATCACCCTGCTCAAATATCATATCAATGAACTTATGTTCCATTTCTACCATTAACTTTGCTGCCTGATGAACATCATCTTTTACTTCATTATGAAGTTCAGGATACTCATTACACATTTCTCTGAATAATTCACATCCCATTTTAGAATGTAATGATTCATCTCTTACACTCCATTTCATTTGCTGTCCAATTCCTTTCAGAAGATTTCTCATCTGAAAAGAATATAATACAGCAAAACTACTATATAAAGATACACCTTCTGCAAATGCTGAGAATATTGCTAATGACCTAGCTACTTCTTTTCGTGCTATAGGATTTGTTTGTAAATCCGTATATGTCCATTCAGCAGTAGTAGATGTTAGAAAATCAAATTTTTGTGCGATTGCAGGTTCGTGTAGGAAAGCTTCAAAATCTTCTAATCCCAAAGATTCGTTTAGGTATGAATATGCAGTTGCATGAATTGTTTCTTGCGAACCGAACATCATAGCCATTTGTTTACTTTCATGTTTAGGAAACAACTTAGTAACCATCGTAGTCCAATAATCGGATACCGCACATTCTGTTTGTGCAAATCCTAAAAG
>ERZ767114.551-NODE-551-length-19980-cov-17.761041_pt1 | contig 19980 bp, 24 predicted proteins | sample MGYA00374952_ERZ767114 | MGnify/ENA primary metagenome ERZ767114 (study PRJEB28939, sample SAMN06267156) | marine metagenome | isolation source: Columbia River Estuary | place: USA:Columbia River Estuary, USA | collected 2012-05-05 ...
GAGGACGTACTGAAAAACGAGTTCAACAGCAGCATGTCCGATAAGAACGTCCATATCATGGATCCGTTCACAGGAACCGGCACATTCGTCACTCGGCTACTTCAAAGCGGCATCATCCCGCCTGATCGTCTGACGGAAAAGTACAATACTGAAATTCATGCCAATGACATTGTACTATTGGCCTACTATATTGCTGCGATTAATATTGAAGCTACTTATCATGGCATTCTAGCCGATAATAAGAGTAATCAGTCGGATGACCAGATCTTTCCAACTGAATATGAACCCTTTAATGGCATCTGTCTGACTGATACCTTCCAGATGGGTGAACAGCCGGATATGATCGATGTGCTGCTGGAGGAAAACAGCGCTCGTCGAAAGCGTCAGCAAGCTTTGGATATTCGAGTTATCATTGGTAATCCTCCCTACTCAGCGGGACAGGAGTCGGCTAACGATAATAACGCAAATGTGCAATACCCCAAGCTGGACGACAGAATTCGTGTTACCTATGCCGCCAAGTCTGCAGCAACCAATAAGAATGCGTTGTACGATTCATATATCCGAGCGATTCGCTGGTCATCGGATCGAATCAAAGACCGTGGTGTAATCGGTTTTGTCACAAACGGCGCCTTCATTGATGCGGCTACATCCGACGGTCTTCGTCGCTGTTTAGTTGAAGAGTTTAGCAATATTTATGTGTTCAATTTACGGGGTAATGCGCGTACTTCTGGCGAGCGGCGGCGCAAAGAAAAAGACAACGTTTTTGGGCAGGGGTCTCGTACACCTATTGCAATTTCTATTCTGGTGAAGAACCCACAAGCAAAAGAGTTCGGGAGAATATACTTCCATGATATTGGAGACTATCTGACGCGTGAACAAAAGTTAGATGCCGTCTCCGAGTTTGGCAGTATTGCTGGCATATCCGGACAAATGGGTTGGCAGGAAATAGTCCCAGATTCGTTCGGAGACTGGCTGAACCAGCGCGATCCGAACTTCGAAGCGTACACTTCAATTGGTGATAAAAAGGATAAATCATCCCCTTGTGTGTTTCACGTTTTTTCAAGTGGACTTCAAGCTAGCGGAGATACTTGGTACTACAACCATAGTAAGTTAAGGCTGATAAAAAATATAACGAAGTCAACTGAGTTTTTTAATTCTGAGGTTGAGCGATATGAGAAAGAGTATGATAAAACCGTGGCGTTGAAAGACTTCGTGACAGTTGATTTAGCAAGCTTCTCTTGGTATGGAGATAACTACAAAGAGGTCGCTAAAGGCATCCGTTTGAGTGTTTCTGACCGTTTCGTTCGAAAAGCTTTATACAGGCCATTCACGAAGTCCATGGTTTATTTTGACCCTAATTTGGTGCATCGGCCTGGTAAGTTTTCTCAAATTAAACCTGAATGTGAGTCTGAAAACCTAATTATCTGCTTGTCTCTATCAGGATCCAAGGACTTCTCTACTGTAATTACTGATGTAATTCCAGATCTTCACGTGATAGGTGATGCTCAATGCTTCCCAATTTACTTATACGAGACACAGGAAGGTAAAGAGGATCTATTGAACGACTTGGATGACAAAGGCTGGCGACGCAAAGACGTCATTACGGATGAATCTCTGAAAGATTTCAATTTAGATTACCCAGAAGCAAGCCTTACCAAGGAAGACATCTTCTATTACATATATGGCTTGCTACATAGCGAGGACTACCGTGAACGCTATGCAGATAATCTCATGAAGCAATTACCACGCATACCACGCTTGAAACGGTATGAGAATTTCAGTGCCTTCTCTCAGGCAGGCCGGAAACTGGCTAGCCTGCATGTAAACTACGAAACCATCGAACTGGATACTAAAGCAACTCTGGCCGGTTCACTCAAGGGGTTGAAGATTACTGAACATGGAGTTAACGGTGGTCAGGATGACGACTTCTATGTAACTAAGATGAAATTTGCCAAGAAGGGCGAGAAGTCCAAGGTTATCTACAACGGCAAAATCACAATCGATAATATCCCTGAAGAGGCTTATGACTACGTTGTAAACGGTAAACCTGCACTGGAGTGGGTAATGGAAAGGCAGGCAGTTACAACCGATAAAAAGTCTGGAATCACCAATGACGCAAATGACTGGGCTATCGAAACAATGGGCAACGCACGATATCCGCTAGAGCTGTTCCTGCGAGTGATTAATGTAAGTCTTCGCACGCAGCAAATAGTGAGAGATTTACCTAAGCTCGACATTTTATAAATACTGATTGGTAAACCATTTAGCAGCAGGTGGTTGCTAAATGGTTTTCATTATGACTTGTTAAATTATCGACTAGCACTAGGTATTGAAATGGTAGCCAAGGATGACTTGAAATTTAATCGAATTACGAAATTTGGTAAACGGAAATATCTTACTGAATTCTCAAACGGACACTTAGTTAGGCAAAAGAGTTTTACGGGATTCATAAAGTGTAAGTTGGTCCATAACGACACCTACTCATTAGTATTTCCTGATCAAGTGTATGTTGATTTTGGTGGCGATTTAAGGTGGTTTCAACCGCTTTATTTTGACGGGTGTAAGGTCGTTAAACTTGATGATCCTAGTGAATGCCATATTTCAATCAACATCTCTCACGGCTTTTTTCTGAAGGTAAAATTCTCATCAGAGGACGTTGTTCATAGACTTGAAGACTGTAGTTTTGTATATAAATGTGAATTGAATGGCCCAATATTCCTGTATAAATATGCTACGGGGCTAGCTCGCATGGAACAGTCAGGACCGGCTATAAAACTATTCCATCATACGAACAGAGGGGCTAAAGAGAATATTAAGAAAAGTTGTGAGTTTTGGTCGTCAGCATGGAATATCCAGGGCACTAAAAAACTTGTGAATATAGCCTATTTATACCTCACATCATTACCGGCTATTGAGTGTGTTGAGGATTTGGGCATTATTGCTATGTCGTCAGTAGGTAGGTTAGAGTTTCGAACAGACAATAACGTAACGGGGACTTCAGACCTGACGCTGAAAGTTTACCGTGAATCTACCTCTAGACGCACAGAGGTTCTAAGTTATTGGATAAGCGCCGCTAAATTAGCAGCCCAGTCTGCATATCGGCACCGAAACGATTTTGGATCGGGATATCACGAAGTCGTCTGCCCCTTTGTACATCGAATAGGTGTGGATCCGCATGCGGTCGTTGCTATAGATGGAGACCATTTGGAGCCGAGGTACCCGAAAAAATTTGATTATGTCATTGTGGGCAATGCTACCAAAATTGATGGACTTGCTGCTCCATATGATGAAGAAGACACAAATGATATACTTAAGATAGAATGTATTTCCAGTGACGCAGACATTATTTCTTTCTGGTTTGACAATGCTAACTCGGATCAGTTTTCTGTGAAGAGTGTGGAGGAAGCTCGCCTCACTCATTCTGAAATGTAACGTTTATTGTCATGTGTTACTGAATATATGACATAATTCTTGGTCTAATTCGGCGTTTTTTAGATTTATAATATTAAAAACAATGGGTTAGGTTTAGTTAATATTAACAAAATTAATCTCAGGTACACTTAACCGTTTTAGAGCCGATAGTAGCATAGGCACCATCCTTTCAAATTTTATGCCAGGCGGCGCAATAATGTTGAATGGCTCGCCGTCGCAGTCGTACCCTCTGATTTCCATATCGCTGATTTCAATTGTGTATATTTGGTCCATGTCCACTTCTAGCTCATAGCCAGCTTTGGATTTTTTGCTAGTCGAATATTGCAGCTTTAGGCTTGTTTCGCCACGGTTACAAAGACCCACAGCTTTTAGGAAATATGTTTCTTCAAGCAAGGGATATATTCTGATGTTGCAGTCTTTCTTTAGGGCATCTTCTATCGCTTTGTCGAGAATAGCGCACAACGCCTTTAGCCTAAGTTCTTTTAGCTCGACGCTTGGTTCAACCACATTATGCTCCTTCTTTAGTTACTCTTTTTCGGCGGAATCAAAATTCAGCCTATTACAGTGTGTGGCCAATGCCAAACAGACAGCGCCAGGTCCGAGGTTTAAGCCCCCAGCCAAATTCATCACGGTTTCAAGCACTACTACGCCCTCCCATTTCGCAAGGGTTTTGAGATCGTTATATTTTTCATACTTTGTCAGGTCAGAGAGTGCGCCAGCATAGCTAATGACAATATACGGGCTTGTGAGATTTTGGAGTCGTGCAATGGCATACGACATCAGTGAGTTTATGGCCTTATGGCGGCCTCTGACTTTTGCAACGGGCTTAGATTCGTCCTGATACCCTTTAATTATCGGAAGTATCTCGAATTGTTTAGCCATTTTTGCCACCAGTGCATTCACCGACCTGTCGCCCTTTTGGTTGGCACGTATTCGCAAATAATCGACATCTTGAGGCACTGAGTAGGCGCGAACGGTTGGAATTAGCATGTCAATCTCTTTTCGGATTCGACTCGCTTCCAATCCCTGTTTGATTAAGTCGGCTGTATGGGCGGCAATAACACCCTGCCCAGTAAATAGCGTTCCGGTATTTTTTAGCCGAAAATTGAATCGGCTTCTTGGGTCTGCCTGCAGTCTCGCTTCTCTGCCGCAATGCTTCAACTGTATTAGGGAGTCTAGCCAGTTTTTGTGGGTGAGGCTTCTAGCTGCGCTAATTGTTTGAACATGGCAGGAATCGAATGATGGGGCGATTTCAGAGACTATAAATTGTCGCATCTGTTCGGGAGTTGTTTCCATCGACATCACGCTTTTTCTAAGGTTAAAGGTATCGTTAATATACGCATGGAGGCGTTCTGTTGTGCTCAGTGTATCCAAATACACCTGGCCATTAACGACATAATTCAGTGGCACTTTTCGGATTGGATTGTTTTGTATGAACTCGCTGGGCAGATCACAGCCGGAATCCACAACAACGACATTATTAGATAGGTTCATTTCATTTTCCCTTCCGTGGATGATGGTTTTTAGGCTGCTTGTCGCGCCTGATAAAATTCGATGGCTTGGTCGATCAATTCCCAAATTTGTTGGCTGTTCGCCTTCCCTTTTTTGGCAACAATGCCTCGTAACGCTTCGGGATCGTCGGTTGCTCTAATTATAATTATCAGACCTGTTGGCAGATGTTCTACTCTGTCATTGGCAATATCGAATAAGGTTCTGGCTTGGTTTTTGTTAGTCATAGAGCGCACCCGATTTTTTCTTGTGACCGGATTTGCTCGGTCTTATATCTTCCATTGCCCGTTCTGGTAATTAGAAGGTAATCGTCGAGGCATCGGTATAGCCGGTCATCTGTTTGTACTAAGTAGCCTGTGTGGTTTGGGACTTCATAGGCGGTTCCAACTCCCATGTGGCCCAGTGCATCGTTCAAAAATCCAATCGCATTTTTGTAGCCAGGTATTGTTGCGTACTGGAAGTTATCGTAAATCTCGAAGACCTTCACTTCTGAGTAACTGTGGTTTTCAGGAAGCGTACAATTCTCAACGTGCAATCGAGAGATCAGGCATTTTTGGAAAAACAGCTCTATACGGTAATGAACCTTAGTGTCGCTCCAAGTGACATGCTCTGCCAAAATTTCTAGTTCCTCAAACTCCAGCGTCCCTCTTTTGACACCGATAATTAGTCGTCTAAAAAAGTCGTTCATCTAATAGCCTCCTACTGTTCCACTTGGACTTTAACTGTTGTCTGCTAATGTCCCTTCACAATTCAATTTGTTGCCTGACGCTTTAACTTCCCAAAGCTCTTGGTCAAAGGGTATCGGTTTGTGAGCATCGATAGCGGACAGGTAATCCTGTAATTTATCCAACACTTCTATTGAATCTAGTGAGTGTGATAGACCCTGTGCTGTAACCAAGTAATCGGCCAGATTGGTCGCCTTGGTATCGGGTGAATTTGGGAAAACGAATGCCTGAACGCGATTAAGGTCAGACCGATAGACAATTTTGAACATATAATCTGGCGTTTTAACCCCGTGACTTTCTAAAAAGTAATCGTTCCCTGTGTCATTGCCTAAAATTGTGCCTACGAATACGACCAGAGGTGTTTTCTCTCGTAAGCATTCGGTTAGCAGCTCGGTTTGGTACCAAGCGCCCTTGGCGCGATTAAAGGCGGAAAACTGCGGGACCATGTTACCCATGTACATGCTGGCTTTTATGGCTGCGACGGACGAATCCATTTGGTTTGCCCCGACCAGGTGGCCGACATCTATTGAAACGTCGGTGATGCCTTGTGACTTCAACGCACTTTGGTACGTTCGGCTCGATGTCTGCCGACAGCTTTCAGGAATATTTCTGTCCAGCGAATAGGATGACGGCCGCTTGGCATTGCCCGTATCTTTGGTCAGCTCAAAACGCCCTAGTTTTGCAAGCCGCGTATCGCAATCGATATGCAAATCGAAGCCAGGATAGGGTCGGTGCTGCAATTCTGCTTTCGCGGCAACAGATATAATTGCCACCGCCAAAACAATAAAAATGTAGGTTTTCTTCATTCATATTCCACAATATGAGGGACTGCGAATAATCGCGTCCCTATTCTTTTTATTTTTAGAAACTGTAGCCCGTGTAAAATGAGAAGATGTTTGAGCCACCGGCTACGCCATATCCCAGTTCGTACCCGAACAGCACGTTTGCCGACTCCCAAAGCAGCTCGTCACCAAGGGCAAGTACAGGCATAAAAGTTGTTCCGCTAGAAAGTTTCGTTGTCGTCTGAATCGCGCTTACGCCAGCCCGCCAAAACATCCCATAAGGTGAAAATGTCTTTTTGTATGTGACAGAACCACCGATTACGTTAGCGTCTATTCCGCTTGCGCGAGTGTTTCCACCAAAAACATCCACACGAATAGCTTTCTGTCGGTCGTAATGCTTTTCGTAATACAAAGAAGGTACGCCCAACATCACGTTCAAGTAATTAATACCTACAACCTGTCGAGGTGCCGCGTAATAAGGGCTGTTTTCTGATGCTAGTTCTCGTTGTGCTGCCCGAAACTGCTTTTTTTCTTCCCAGTTGAACGCTTTAAATGTTTTTTGGTCTTCTTTTGACATGGCCTTGTAAGGCTGCACTTCAATTGTGAATTCTGATTTTTGCTCTGTTGCTGCTGTGTCTGCAAAAGCGGTAGTTGCTAGTGCGACAAGTAGTGTCGTTCCGATAATGCGCTTCATACGTTCCTCTTTAAAACAGAAAAGGGGGCCAGAATTAACGCTGGACCCCTTTTCTGATCACTGGTTAAAGACCAGGTAAGACATTTAGGATTTCTGCTGCTGATGCTGCGGCAGGAAACAATGCAGTGATAAGGGCGGGTGCTTGGTTAAAACCGATTGCAATACCCAAACCTGTAGCAAATGCCCAGATGTTGTTTTTAATCAAGCCTGCTGCTACGCCACCTATGACGCTCAAACCAGCAAGCAACTTGCCAAAACTACCCGTCATAAAATTTTGTATATCTGCCCAAGGGCCGTCGAATGCACCAAAAACTGCTCCTGATCCACCAGTAGCGGCCGTTCCTGCCTGTGCCAGTTCAGGTAAAGCCATAATCGTGATAGTTGCACCTACGACGGTAAGCACTTTTTTAGTATTGAATTTCTTTTTCATTTTTAGTCTTCCTTTCTTTGGTTTTTCGCTTCGTGCTTATTGCCGAGAGCGGTGGTTAATGGTTCTTTAGTACATTAAAGGTGTCGAAACATACGGCATTGAAGTGGACACATTTGTATTGCCTGTCACCCACTGACGCTGTTCGATGTCTTGAAAAGTGTAAAAACTACTGTAAAGGTATCCGTTGGTGTCTTCGTAAGACGACACGAAAATCCGCATCGTCTTTGATGGCACACGGATGGGTACCGGCTTGTCTGCCTCAATAGCGACAAACGGCATGTGAACATCGGGGTTGTAAACAACCGCCGATTGATCGGTTGCTTCTTCTAAAACTTCGGCCTTTGCAGTATCGGTAGAGCCATACATTGACTCGTTATAGACATCTTCCGCGCTCATACACTTTTCTTCCTCTGGCGCGTTGCAAGACCATTTATTCTGGTTGCTTGCACAACCTGTTAGTACGAGCGTGGCTGCCAGGCTTAAAATTAGTTTGGTTTTCATGGTTTACCTCGTAGCCATCTGAGTGGTATTCGATTGTGTGGTGTTCTTGGCGCTGATGGTGGCGCTATTGTTAGCGTTTAAATCGATACCCGCCGTGGTGATAAACTGCAATTTCCGGCGGGCTTTAATCTCTACGACTGGAAAAATCTGCCCAGCCAGATCAACGTACAAATCCGCTAATTTGCTGAATGCGTTACCCATACCGCTTGCTCCGGCACCAGCAGCTAAACTGCCAAGGTCTGCGACAGAAGTTACTTCTGTAGGTTGGAATGCGTTTCCAAGCATTGTGCTTAAAGATTCCATTACCCCAGCAATAAAGATTTTTTGGGTAACAACGCCTTGCTTGGTAATGACCTTGCCGCGCAATCCAGTGCTTGAGTCCGTATCTACAACGTAGCCCGGCATCGGCGCTTCGATTACGTCGCCTTTGGTAGTCACGCAGGTTAAAACGACTCCCTGCAGATGTGCTCTTTCGTCAGAAAGGTTTCCGTAGCCTTGAACCAAGCCCATACATTTAGAAATATCGAGTTTCCAATAGTTCGCCATAATTGCAGGGTCCTCGATCATAATGAGGGCCGGAGTGTTGTCCTGACGCGCTCCTGCATTGGTCTGAGCGTCCAAACCAGTAATTAATGTTCCTGAAATAATCGAGCCTGGCGGAATATAAAATTCTGCCTTTGGTCGAGACTCTTCCTCTGCTTCTTCGTCAACGGTTTCAGAGCTATTGACGTTGAATGTCACGATCTCTGGCCCGACACGGGTATCTGCATTTTGCGAAGGTTCTGATCGTGGTGTTGTTCCTGCACCTGGCTTGAGCGCAAACAGGTTGGTGTCCACATTCTCAGACCCAATTTGGCGTTCTTCTATCTGTTCTTCTGCGGTAGCAACGTCACCCGCGTTTGTTACTGTCGGAGTAGGACTTTGGCGGATTTGTAATGCTTGCTCGCCCGTGGCCTGTGCTGAAACAGCTTTTTGGTCCACTGTTTTAATTAGCTTCAACAATTCGTCGTTCTGGGCCTGCATTTTTGTTAAATTATTTGTTAATTGAACCAAGCGTTGGTCTATCGCTTCCTTGTCCTCGTTGGTCTTCTCAATATCGATTGTCTGGTTAGCAAGGCGACCTTTGAGTGTCGCAATGTCGTCTTCATAGGCTGCTAGAGTTAAGCGAATCTGCGCTGCATCCATGTCCAAATTGTCACTGGTTGCCAACAAACTGCGTCGCGCAGGAATTGCCCCGTTTGCTGCTGGTTTATTCTTGGCTGTCTCGTCCATCGAAATGGAGCCTGAAACCATCATAAATAGAATGAGGCTCGCAATCGCAACACCGATAAATACGTTTTTGTTGCGAGCACTTAGCTCTGACCATTTGCTCTTAATACTTTCCATATTAGCTGCCACCTCCGACCAATGAAGGTCGCTCTAAACGCTCTAGCGGCTCTTTATTGTTTCTTAATGCAACATACACCTCAGACGACTGACCAGGCTTTAAATAGACGTTAGGCCATGCTGCGACTGCAGCAACATTCCAAGCATCACAGCCCGTTTCAACAAATTCTGTCGAATCGGTGCCAATGTTTTTCACTGTGCCGATAGCCACTGAAATGTTATGGCCTTCCAAAATCTGGCCATTAGTGAAGCTAAACTCAAGGCTTGGCTGCTTGCAGTAAACAGGAATGTAGGTTGGATACGCTGCTGCATGGATAAAGCGATAACCTGGCGGCATTCGACCTTTTGCGATGTCTGAAAATAACGTGGTAATCATTTCTGCAAACGGAAGGCTCTGCTCCCACCGTTTTGCTTGTGGTCGCGCCATCATGCTGCCCGTCATATAGGCGGGTGAAAGTTCCAAAGTAATTTCCTTTGGCGGGATTTCGCTCGGAATTAGTACGAGGCTGATGGCAATGTCTTGGGTACCTTTCTCGCGGATATACAGCGTTACCGGCGCTTCGGATTCCGTAGCGATAAGAACGACGTTATCTTTAATTTGGGTCGTTGTTCCTTTAGCTGCCGTATCTACTGCAGGCTCCCCGAATGGAGTCACGATGCGGTTTAGGTGATAGCGACTGATCTTGAGCATCATGGTGGTGCCAGGTTCAGCTATGTACACCTCTTTCGTGCGAAGGTTGGTCACTTCATACGGCTGCCGAACGGCCTTTCCTTCACTGCCGCCATCAATGGTCTTGCTTGGTGTCGTGGTGGGATTTTGAGCCTCTGCCGGAACTGGTGTTCGCGTAGAGACAACGGATACCGGAACGCTGGGCAATGACTCTGCTGCAACATTTATGGAGATCACAGCGAGGGCTGTATAAGCTATATTTTTTACCATTTTGGAGTACCCTCGTGCGTTTCAATTAATTGCAGCGTCGGTTGAAAATTGTCTATGGTCCATTGCATGTAGTAATAGATGTTTTGCGATTGGTGTGCCTTTCCTAGCACCATTTTCTTCTGCAACCCTGTCACCCACACCTCCCCCGTTTCTGGATCGCTATAGACTTCCTTTGGGATGAACGAAATCTCTAGTTTATTGGCTTTCATGGCCGCCATGTCGTCGTCCATTTGAACCAAAACTTGAATTCTTATCGCTGGTGACAAAAGCTGGTTTATGTTGTCTTTTATCATCATGTAAGTTTTTTCAGTGACGTTTCCAAGGCTCATGCTAACCAACCAACCCCATTGCTCGAAGTAGTTAGATGTTGCTGTTGAGCTGGTTATGGAAAACTGTTCTGTCATCTGGCGAGGCACCACGATGGTAGTGGTATCCCTGTTCACCAAATGCCACATCGACATCATTAGTGATGCTGCAAGCAACACGATTGTGATAATCAGATACCGGTTACTTTCTTTTAGAGAGTTCCAGCTTCGGTCGTAATTTTTTTTGTCCATTGTCTTAACAATTCCTTATGGAAACATGCGCTTTATGAATGGGTTTATGAATGTTCGGGCATTGGTCACTGGAAAGCCTACTGAGTAAGCCAGGTGCGCTAAATAGTTGGCAGGCTTGCCATCCTTAAATTTAATAAAGAAATGAGCAGTAACTAGACCCACAGCGAAAAGTGTAAATGCCGTTTCAGTCATAATGCCGATCACCAAACAAATCGTTGGAATCATTACAACATCCATCTCCCAAACCAAAAAAGTGGGCATGTCGTCACATCGTCTGGGTATACGTATCGGTTCCATCGGAAATCCCTTATCTATTTCGTAGAATTTAACCACAAGGGAAAATTAATTTTTTCTGCCAACTGTGCGTTCGCACAGTTGGGTGCTTTTTAGCCAGCTACAAATAGCCGTTTTTTGGGGAGGTTTTCGTTAGCTAACCCACAGAATACCTGCCCTTGAAGAAGGGGAGTTAGCAAAGGGTTGACGGGATAATTGTTCTGGCCTAGATTGGTGGTGGGCGTTTCATTCGTGGATTGCGGTCCCCTTAGTCGGGGATTGCAGTCACCTTAGTCGGTAAACTCGCGTAGCGATTGGGCTACCTTGTTCACGGCGCTCGCAGCGCACCGCCCAGTTCCCGTCCAGACGGGGATGCTTAGTAAAAAGATTAGCCCTGCTCTCGCGGGGCTTTTTGCTTTTTGAGGGTTTCTCTCACCAATTGGTGTCGTTTATGTCCATAATTTTTCTTCGGACTTCATCGCGCTTTTCTTGACGTTCGTTATGCGTACCAGGCTTATAGCTCGGACGCGCCAATTTTGCCCATTCAGATTTCACCCACCTAACGAACCGGCTATTCCAGTCTGCAGCTAGGGTGCCTGTTTCGATGTAGTAACCTCTAAAGTTCGGCATTTGTTCAAGAACGAAGTCATTTGGGATGGTTTCTGCGTGTAAGCGCGGTACCACAAATTTCGGGTCTGGGGTCCACTCTGGGGTCATTGCGGTTTTGTATGTTGGCGTGATTGTGTTGTCCATATAGGCCGGTAGCCCAGATGGGTTTTGTTGTCGCTCGGAATTGTCTTGGGTGTGCCCCTGTGCAGCGTCAATGTCGCTGTTGGGCAATAGGCGAATGAGGAATTGCCCATTGGGGATAAACTGGCGATCCAGTATTTTTCGCCGTTCAAGATTTAAAAACATAGCGTTAATTTTAGTCGCATCCCAAAAGGATAACAGGTCAGTCCAGCGTTCTGCGGGCATATAAAACCAATCAACACCTTCAACCGTTTTGGTAGGGCAAAAATGGGATGATTCAAAAACCAATTGCGCCAATACAGCTTCTTCTAAACCAATTTGCGCTGCCAATTTCGGTGAGAATTGCAGTAGTTTTTCGCTAAAGTGAATATCCATGCCCTGCTCCTATATTTACGATCTAATTCCGTTTACTGGTGCTTGTCCCTGAGATTGTTCGTGCGTAAATGTCGTAGTTGTACATTCCATGCCGTCACTCCATGTGCGTCAAATCTGCGCGAAACTAAAAAGATCGCCTTGCCTACAAACCGCCTCGAATCCTTGGCGCTCTCGATGCCGTTTGATCAGCGTTACCAGCCATGCTTCTGGTTGTGGTCTTGAGCCAGGCTCAAACAAGGGTGCCAATTCTTTTTTGTACTGACTTTTTTCCCAATCAGGGTGTGCCATTAAATGATTGGTTCTATCGATCATGTCCATCCCAAGGGAATGCAGGTAGGCCAGCAATTCACCTGAATGCCACTGGGGTATCCGAACGGACCATTTTGCACCGTTAAAAGCCGTGGAGTGCCCAAAAATCATGGGCCACCCCTCGTAGTCGCTTGTTCCAACTAAGTACGGCATCTTTTGGAATTTCCTTATGCGTTTGTTTAAGAATACCTCAATGTCTTGTTGTGACATCGAATCGGCATCATCAACAAAGGTGCTGGAGTAGCCAGAATGACTCGCGGCCCTGCCCCGCAGCTCAAAGTGACTGCGGGTGTGCTTAGTGCGACCGACGACTAATTCTTCGCCTTGGTACCTGTGAGTAAAGGTTTCTGCAACACTTTGAGTTAGAGTCATCTAATAGCCCCCCAATTATTCTTTGCTAATCGAGCGCGGTAGCTGCTTTTCTATCAGTGCGTTAAAATCTGCATCGGACAGCTCAACATCACTTCCAAGAAACTCGTAGTATTCGTTCCCAACCTTGCCAGGTTTCCATATCCGACCATTTTCGGAAAATATAGCTACAATCTCCCCAGCATCGTTTTTGACATCGCCACCCATAAACTGCCAATTTTCCCAGCATTCGTTGTCCTGCCACTCACGAACCTTTGCCCTACAATCTTCGGCATTGGAAATGTCCGTCCAGTGCAGTTCCTCAACATTGTGTTGGTACCTGCAAATAACGCCTAGTCTTAGCTTTGCCATGGTATTTCTCCTTATCGAATCCGAATAATAGTGTGCCGAGAGGTCCCATAATCGAAGACACCCTGACCTACATCGAGAGCCGCTAACCTGTCGGCTTCAAATTGGTCCCATCCTGCGTCCGTTGTGAGATTTTCGGTGGTAAAAAAAGTGAATTGTTCACCAATACTCTGGTGATCCATGTCTAAGATGTCGCGCCAGCTATCCTGCCCAATACAAGATTCCGCAAGGCAAAAATACAGTGGGTCATTGGATGCCAGTGTTTCAGCCGTGATGTCGCTAGCTGGTTTGGTTCGCTTCAATAGTTCTGAAACATTTTTTAAACTGATTTCTTGGTAGGTCGCTTTTTGGCTGTACGCCCACCAATCTTCAAAGGATTCTTCAATTGCGGTTCCTAGCGCATCCTCTATGGCGCGTAAGGCTTGATTGCCTAATTCGATGTCTTCTTCTTCTCCCCACAGCTTTTCATAGTTTAAAAGGTGCTTGTAGCTCATGTCGTAAGCGGCCAAAGCCATAGCTTTTCGGAATAGCGTGTCTTGTGATTGCATACAATAAACCCTCATAAAATTGTCAGATGTGCGTTTTCTTTTCTTAGCGAATGAATGGCTTGGTCATTTGGTGCCATCCAAACGCGGTAGCTGCCAGTAACGGCAACCCCGCAACGCTAATTAGGTGGCTGCTTTGACCTGCAACTGTCATTAACAGTTCTGGGAGCCTAATGTCATAGTCAATCGCTACGCCGGTTAGTATGAACATGCGCCAAGCGGTGAGGATCAATGCCGAGATCAGTCCAAATACGATAGACAACATGGCCCTGCGAATAGCAAACAACAGGATAGGAAGCCCTAATCCTGCCATTACTAGATTGACCGCCAACCATGTGGCAGGCTCATTAATAAATAGCTCGATGTCAGTAGATAACATTGGCCGCACTCCTGTTTTGCTCATAGGACGAGACTGTATTCACCATTGTTGGTTTTATTGCCAGAGAATCGAAAAAGGCATTTATGTGCCGTTTTGCACTTCTAACAACGGCATCATGTAGCGGAATATCTACCGACTGACCGATGATCTCGCTTGCGATTGCTTTAGTTACGCACCTGAGATCGAAAGATTGTTCAATGCCCATGAGTTCTTTAAGCAGCTTTTCAGTGGGCCAGTACAACCGTCCGTCCTTTTTAATCACTACGCTGTCCTTTGCCATGCGCTCTTGTGACTTTAATAATGTCGGGGCGCAGTTGGATTCTGGCGTGATTGGACGTAAACGGCCTGTTGTTATGCCGTCTTGCAATGATTTTGAATGCGTCACATCGCGGCATTCAGGTAGGTGCTTGTCGATAAGGGTCCAAATAGATGTGGTACTGATGCTTTGCGGTGCTTCCCATGCAAAATGCGAAGGCAATGCCGTAAAAAAGGAATAGGCTCTCTTGCGCGAGGTTAAGCCACCATAATCCCTAGCATCGCCCACCAACACATGCTCCTTGTACCCAAAGCGCCGTAGCTTGACGGACAACATGGTATAGACATCGGATTTTAGCCAGTTTGGTACGTTCTCAAGCAGTATTGTTGGGGGATTTAATTCTTCACAGATACGGATCACATCATAGGCCATATCGATAGTCGTGCTCAGATCAGACACAGCGCCGGCCTTTGACTTTTTGGTTTTTAAGCTGGAGTGGTCATCGCACTGTGGAGAGGCATGAAACAAAGTGAATGGTGACTTTGCAGCATCTTCCGCTAGTCTGTGCACATCAACTTCAAAAATATTTTCGTTGTATAAATTTTTTACGCCTGCCGTGTTAGCAATCGCAGCTAGGGCGCCAGTTTCCGATAAGTCCTTAACACCATCCCTTTTTTCTGGACAACGCCATTCGAGAATTGAGGAAACAGTAAACCCATTGGACTGGAGGCTTTGGAGATCGACACCGCTGGTCATCCCTGCAAACACAGAAAGTCGCTCTTGGGCAGACTTGGCGTTTTGGATAGCTTTGTATTGCCCAGAAGTTATAGGAACGACCGTGACAATATCTCTTTTGAAAGTCACATGGACTCTTTCACAACCGACAGGGATCGACATATCGAGAAGTTTTTGACTGGATATGTCGAGCAGGGTTTCAATGGGGTTGTTTTTTCGGCTCTTGTATTCCCGACTATAGACTTTCTTGATTTTAGGGTTGTCGAACAGATTTCTGACCCGTTCAATAACAAAGCCCTTACCCTCACCCAAGGTGCGTTCAATAGTTGGATCGCCCTTTTCAAACCCGACTAAAGGCAGCCAGTTGGTTGAAATAACGACCTTACGCTTGCCACCCGATATTTGCTTGATCGATAGCTGTTTTGTTAATTTTTCAGGGGCGTGAAAAGTTAATGGGGTTAGTTGATGGCTCATATCAATTCCTCCAACAAAAACTTGGCGCATTCTCCGCAAGTTTCAAAAGCCCCTGTATCCCAATCGTAGCGAGGGTTAATGTATTCACTTTTTTTCTCCCTCCATTCCGTACCCGTGTTCAGCGATCCATTTGTTTAAAAAACTATTGCCATAGGCTTCAACGAAATCAGAAGTCACCAGAGCGTCTACGACATCCCATAGCAAATCTGTACCTCGCACTTCGTCGGTATCTCGGTTTTGGATAGCTTGAAATAGTGCCGTCAATGCAGTTTCTTCGTGATCGTGGCGGGTTGGCTCAAAATCTCGTAACCATTCGAGGTAATGTGCAGGGTCTTTGCAAAGATTGAAGGGTTCGGCTGATAGACCCCATGACATTGTGTAGCCAACAGCTTCAAGTGATTTTTTCATGTCGGTACACAGCGCGAAGTTATCCATCTTCTCCCACAGCGCATCGTAGTGACTGCAAATATCCTGAACCTTGTCTGGCATAATTTGGTAGGCAAGGAACAAGTCGTTGTATTCTTCGTCGGATAATTCTACTGGGTTAATGCACAGCCCAAAGTCAATCTCATACAAAGTGTAGGTGTCGCCGTTGTGAACAATTACCTGCGGTTCAATAACGTGAGAATTGCCATCTAAGTGGTCGTAGAATCTGACTGTTTGGTTGTCTCCGATCTGGAACATAGGCTGTTCGCCTTCGGCGCTTGTGAGGCTTTGAAGCCGATTTACGCCCGTCAGGGTCAGTAGCGGTATGGCATAGCCGTTCCAGTTTTGAGGTACGTTATCCAGAGTTTTTCTGAATCCTAAAAAGCGACCAGAATCGGTTACGGTTGGGTCATCAAATCGGAATGCACTTGGGGTAATCTTTAACATTGTATTCTCCTTTAACTGGCCGTGAACCAGTGGTATTTGAGTACCTATAATATACCGAATAACGTATTTAGTTACAAGGCCATTTTAGTATATTTGTTACTAATCGCCCACTCCCTGCAACCCCAAAATCAAACCCTGAATCCCTGCCTATTTTTGACCCATCCTGCCTGTGTCAGTAAAGAGGCACCTTTTATATACAGCAAAAGAACCAACCCTTTGCTCAACCTATACGCCCCGCCTACGCCCACGCGATGCCTAGAATTGGGAAGAATTAATAAGAATTCACAAGCGCCCCAGGTGCAACCGAACACCTAAAGATGCTGAATAAGGAAGTGCGTTGTTGTTGTTTGTGCGGTGGCAGGGTCCGTTCTCGGTGGGGTCCTATGAATACCACTTATGGCCTTGTGACTAAATATGGACTATAATGTGCCAACATCGATTAAATGGAGTTAATTATGAAACTGCTTAAAGATGCTCAAGCTCGATTTGATGCGCTCAATGACAATGTTGACGATTGGCGAAACAGGGATGCTTTTGAATCCAATCTTGGGAGCCTATCGAAACTCACACGGGCTTACACCACCAAATGCACGGGCGATGTATGCAAGGGCGATCAAGTGGCCTTTGTGCAACGTCACTGGGAACGTAAAGCAATCAACAGATACGGCAAACTAGCCAATGTCGTAGTGGGTTACTCAATCGTATCTGGGGTCGTCGAAAAAGAATCCTATGGCGCAGAAAAACAACAGCACACCTTCTCTATTCGATGCGACGACAAAGAGCTGCTGCTGATAAAAGGTCGAAACCTCTACGCCATTGGCGTTTGGCGAAAGCCTTGGGCCAACGAAGAACAGCGCCATGCCGCTTTGGAAGAAAAACACCAACGCGGTGGGTATGCACGGCAGCTTGCTGCCAACCGCAGACGGGACATGGGACTCTATTAATGTCAGAAGAACACTTTGGCGGGTGGAAGCAGGTCGTATTTTTCACAAAAAACGGTCAGCCCTACACCGTTGCTTGGCTGTTTGGGTCGCACTCGGACATCTTACTTCGCGCTGGTGCGGTGACGATCAATTTGGACGCGGCTCAAGATAGTATTGCCCTAACACCCCTGCCCCATGCAATGCGCGTTTCGATTAACGGCGGGAAAATCTGGTTCGATACCGACGACGTTACTGCGTCTGAAATAGAGTTAATGTTTGAGCAGGCTGGCAGGTTCCCACCTTCTGAGGGCTTAATATAATGCCACAATACACGGTGACTGACTTGGTAGGCCGATATACCGAGTTAGAGGATGCCCTAAACCAACTATCGTCGTTTAACAACGATGTACTCGATGCGCGGGTGTATCACTTACCTGCCCCTGTTGCCGATAAAGACGACTTTACCAAGGCACCAGAAGACAGAACGAAACCATCCCGAAGGGCTGTAGAACTGTTTGAAATAGATGAAGCCGACGCGGTTGAAACAGTTTTAAATGCTTGGAAACAACTGCAGTTTACCGAAATGGCCGATGCCCGTTTTTCTGAACGCTATCCCGGCGTTGTTAAAGTCACACCGCGACTTTTGGAGCATCTGCGTCGTATAAATCTTGCAAAAGAAGCCTTCCGCCAAGTAGCAACCAATCGCATTTTGCGAACCTATAAAGATGGGCATTCCAAATTGGGCCGACAGTTTCAATTCCACCAGTTGCGTGACTATCTGGGTAACAAGCATTTAAACATGACCTACGTCTATCGCCAGATACCTATGTTCGACGATTGCGTCGATCAACAGCGGTTTGTCTGGTCCCAAGCCAGAGGCTTGTATACCACCTTTGCAACAGTCGGTGAGGCTGAGTCTCACTTTAAGGCTCTGGTGACTAATCGTTCCAAGGAAAAAGCAGGGTTTGTCGTGCCAAAGAACTACAAGAACATTATCGCTTCTGCCTATCGGGATGGCCTCATTATTCAAAAACGCCAGGATGCGCCGCCCCAGCTATATTTTGACCTGTATACAAAATCCGATAAGCCTAACCAGAGGTATGCGGTCAAGCGGCACAGTGCAAGCGTTCCCGTCGCAACAACCGAAGACATCAGTGGCATCGTTCCGCGTAAATTGGTAATGCCCTATGTCTCCTATGTGTTGCCCAAGGATTCTGGATTTCGTCCTATGTTTAATGGCCTAAAAACTCACTACTACATCGGAGCGGCATAGCTCGATGGCACGGTTGAAATTGTACGGACAATCCGCCGCAATTGAGATTCACGACATCGCTTCAAAAAGCGGTCAGTACCAGACCGTCATGGTCGAGGCCGCCTTCCGAACAAAGGATGGTTCAAGCTGGGACTGGCCCACAAAGAGTGTTCTGGCCCCAAGTGAGGCTGATCTTTCTCCCTTTATCGGCGTTATGTTAAGACAACAGGCAGGCTACCAATGCAAGACGAAATCTGGGTATCTTGAGATACGCTGGCAAGAAGATAAGTTTCCCAAATACCCACTGTTACTTCGACTTCACCAGAACGGAAACGAGTACCAGGTTCCTGTGCAGTTGGGCATGATCCCAGCTTTGGCGAATGTGTTTCTGCAGGCAGGATCGCGCAATTTAGGATTGTCTTTTCAGGATTATCTGATGCTGATAAAAGCAATGTGAAGGTCGTGCCTAAAATCTAACCATTTTGAAACTTATCCACAATTTCAGTGGATAAGCGGGTGCGTAACTCTGTTTTTTCTGCCGTGGTGGTAGCTGCCTAAAGGCATCTAAGTAGGTTGTGCAATTATTCACCAGTTTGTATCGTTGATGTTTTTGGGATGGAGTGTACCCATTAAGATGGTATTAGTAGCTATGTATGGCATAAAAGCCTACCAATGCTTATGCAAATACCGTCAATCTGTATACCTTTAACCGTCAATCTGGATACCTTTAACCGTCAATCTGTATACCTTTAACCGTCAATCTGTATACCTATCCCGTGAGTAGCCCAGTCGTAGCAAGGGTTTCAAGAGGTCTAAAAAGGTTTTAAAAAGAATTAAAAAAAAGATAATAAATATATGTGTTTTTTTTGAAATTTGATCGCTAATCAACCCAAAATATCTGCCTATGTACACATAGATCATTTTTGAACCGTAAATGTTGGTACATTAACGGACAATAGTCACACACTAAGATCACTATCCACACCAAGATGCAACATTAACAACCAATAGTGCTACATTAACAACCAATAGTGCTACATTCACGGTCAATGTTGGTACATTAACGGACAATGTTGGTACATATACCGTCAATCTGGATACCTTAACCGCGAGAAGCCCAGTCGTGGTGTGGTTTTCAAGAGATATGGTCTATATATGCGTTG
>ERZ767114.553-NODE-553-length-19963-cov-3.810470_pt1 | contig 19963 bp, 18 predicted proteins | sample MGYA00374952_ERZ767114 | MGnify/ENA primary metagenome ERZ767114 (study PRJEB28939, sample SAMN06267156) | marine metagenome | isolation source: Columbia River Estuary | place: USA:Columbia River Estuary, USA | collected 2012-05-05 ...
TATTCTTGGCTATTGGAGCACAAAAAAAAAGTTGGTTTTGTGGCTACAGGACAAATTGGAATCACCATTGCAGGAAAGGGAATTCCTTTAGACGCTTTTAAAGTTGATCATGCTTGTGGAGCAGTGGAGCAGGTTGTTTTAGACCAAGCCGACAAAGATATACTTCTAATCGAAGGGCAAGGATCATTATTACACCCGGGTAGTACCGCAACTCTCCCACTTATGCGCGGAAGCTGTCCAACACATTTAATATTGTGCTTACGTGCCGAAATAAAGACACTCAGAAGCCCAGAACATATTAAAATCCCAGATTTAAACGATTTTATTGCTTTAAACGAATCTTTAGCCAGTGTCTTTGGAACTTTTCCTAGGTCTAGAGTAATTGGGATTGCTGCAAACACAAGCATGCTTTCAGATAATGACGCTAAAGCCTATTTAAGTAAGACATCAAAAGATACGGGTCTGGTTACTACAGATCCTATTCGTTATGGCATAGCCCCAATAGGAGAAGAAATATTAATGTCTTAATACATCTTTTTACGATCTATTTGGTGCTTTAATGGAAGGCCTTTTTCTACCCTTTCAAAACTTTCTAAAACCTGATGAATTCCTTCTTCGGGATAGGTTAAACTGGCTATGTGTGGGGTGATTTTAATTTTTGGATGATCCCATAGGGGACTTTCTTTTAACAAAGGTTCTTGTTCAAAAACATCTAAAAAAGCTCCCGAAAGTAATCCTTTATCCAAAGCTTCAAGAATATCCTTTTCTACCTGAACAGCACCCCTTGATACATTAATAAGATAAGTAGGATATTTTAGCTTTTGAAACAATTTATAATTTAATAACCCGTGAGTATTTGGTGTATAAGGAACCGTACATATTAGTACATTTATTTGACCTAAAAACACATCTAGTTCTCCTTCAGAAAAGGAAGGAAATAAAGTCTCTTTCGGGGAATTGCTGTATCCAAAAACTGAAAACCCAAGCTCGTTAAGTTTATTAGCAGCATCCATTCCAAGATGACCAGTTCCAAGGACACCAATTTTCAACTCTTTTTCATTAAAGACAAATTGAGCCCAGTGTTTTTCTTTTTGTGCTTGTTGAAAATCATAAAAAGCTCGGTGGTGATTTAACACTCCCATCAAAATATAATTTGTCATGGAAAAAGCCATTTTAGGATCTACTACTCGACACACTGGAATATGATTAGGGATAGAAGTATCTAATAAAACATGATCTACTCCAGCGCCCATTGAAAAAATTAATTTCAAGTTTTTAAATTTCACTAGCGAACCTATAGGCTGTTTCCAAACCATAGCACATACAACGTCTTCTGGTGTATCCGTATTTTCACCAATAAGTAAGGGAATCTTTGGTGCAATTCTTTCAAAGTTTTCTTTCCACCTTTTTGTAGGAATATCTGGAGCAATTATGGCAAAACGCATAGAATAAATGTGTAAATCAAGAAATATAAAGATAGACGATTTAAGTAGGTTAGATATCGATGTTAATTTAACAAAAAATGATTTTTTTCACGAAGTGATTTATAAAAAGAGAATTACCTGCAATGATAATCTGCTGCACGGGTAGCAATTTGATTATTAGGCTTAACATTTACTTTATATCCAAGGGAATTTGCCCATCCTTTTGCAGCAGAAATTAATTTATGAGATTTAAAGTTTTCGTCCTCATTGTAATCCATATCAATTTCTATTTTAAGACTTATTTTTTGTGTAATCCATTCGGCTAGATCAATACTAAATTCTGCTTCACGCCAAAGCCTAGTCCACATATCTCTAATAATGGAATAGGTGCTTTTACTTAATATATAATGTACGCCCCTTGATCCTAGACGATATGCAATTACTGTAGTATATCGTGTTTCTTTATTAATATTTTGGGAATCAGTTCCTATATGAATTTCTGCATAAGGGTATTGCTTGATAACCTCTAAGGTGTGATTTACAGGATCAATTCGGTTGCCATGAATGTCTTTAAATAATAGCATTATCTTAACTAAAATATAAATACTATTTTGGCTTTCAATACCTAAATGTGTTTTTTATGACTTCTATTTTATTTGATCTTTGTAATACTGTAATGCTTTTAGCATGGGTTTTTCTGCTTTTTGTTCCAAAGTGGAGCTTTACACAACGCTTAATTACTTTTCCATGGATTCCTTTAGGGGTCAGTTTTTTTTACACCTATTTCTTAATTGTATCTGGGGGTCTTGCAGAGGCAGATTTTTCTTCTTTAGAGGGTATTACCAATCTATTCCGTCTAGCTTCACCAGAGTCTGCAGCTGCAGGTTGGCTTCATTACCTAGCATTTGATTTTTGGGTAGGTACTTGGATTATTCGGCACAGCCGAAGGCATGAGATTTCACATTGGGTAATACTTCCTGCTCTTGCTTGTACTTTTATGTTAGGTCCAATTGGAATTATGGTATACAGTATTATTTATTTTATAAAACGCCAACTTAAGAAGGCCAAATAAAACGAATGTTTTGTTTTAGGTCAGTATTCAGTGAATTAGCTACTGGACAGCTAAGAGCGGCTTTTTCAAGTATCTTTTGAGTTTTTTGATCAAAAGAGTTTACCATAGTTACAGTAATATTAATTTCTGAAATTCGCCTTGGAGTAGATCCCATAACCTTGGAAATCTTGGCAATAGTGCCCTTAATTTCAACTTCCATGTCACGGGCTTTTATTCCCATAATAGTAAGCAAACAAGAACCTAAGGCCGTTGCTACAAGATCAGTTGGAGAAAACGCCTCACCCTTTCCTTGATTATCGACAGGGGCATCAGAAAGAATGTTTTTTTTAGAAGCTAGGTGGATTGCGGTGGTCCTTAGATCCCCTAAATATTCAACAGTACTGGTCATAAAAAAAGTTTTTGATAAATTAAATTGTCAACAAATGATCTAAATCCTAAGACACTCAAAGAACTAGAAGAAATGCTCAGGCCCCTAGGGAAATCATATCCAGTTTTACACTGTATTTTTTCAGCGAAAAAGGAAGAAAAAACAGTAGTTATTAATACTGTAATTTCAATGAAATAAAGACGAATCATGTTCAAAAATAAACAACTTTAATTTGTAATGTGTAATTTAGAAATAAAGTATACCAATGAAATTGAGGTGGGTAATTAAATGTTTTTTGTTTCTCTGTGCTATATTGTGTTTTGTTGTTGTGGGAATCATGTACAACAAGCTCTCTTTTATAGATTGGCCCTATGTATTTGGAGGATCCCTTTTTTTAATAGTAGGTCTAATTATTCCATTAAAAAAGAAAGTTTAATTTTTAAATTTATAAAAATGAAAAAATCAATGTATGTCTTACTAGCCCTGGGGTTGGTATTCTCAGTTAAGGCTCAAAATAAAAAAAGTCTTAAAAAAGAAGTAATAGGCAGTGTAGAAACTCAGAAAAATGCTTTAATAGATATTAGCGATACCATTTGGGGAGCTGCTGAAATTGCTTTTCAAGAAACGGTTTCTTCAGAAACGTTAATTGCCTATGCAAAAGCAAATGGTTTTAAGGTTGAGGTTGGTGTGGCAGAAACCCCTACTGCTTTTGTGGCAACTTACGGCTCTGGAAAACCAGTGATTGGTATTTTGGGAGAGTTTGATGCCCTGCCAGGTCTTTCTCAAAAAACAACTCCAGAAAAGACACCTCTAGATAAAGGAGCTGCTGGTCATGGTTGTGGCCACAATCTTTATGGTACGGCTAGCTTAGGGGCTGCTGTAGCTATAAAAAATTTAATTGCCACAGGAAAATTAAAAGGTACTGTGAAGTTTTTTGGAACTCCTGCTGAAGAAAAATTCTTTGGAAAATTGTGGATGGCAAGAGCAGGATTATTCGATGATTTGGACGCCTGTGTAGACTGGCACCCTGCAGATCAAACTGAAGCAGATGTGCAAAGTTCTCTCGCGTTAGTAGATTTTAAAGTTGAGTTTTTTGGTCAAGCAGCCCATGCTTCAGCGGACCCATGGAATGGTCGCAGCGCTTCGGATGCACTTGAGTTATATACCCATGGGATTAACTCTTATAGAGAACATGTAAAACCTACTGTCAGAATTCATTATCATATTCAAGATGGAGGACAAGTTGTAAATGTGGTTCCTGATTATTCTCGTTTATGGGTTCGTGTTCGAGATACAAAGAGAGACGGAATGAATGAAGTTTACCAGCAGGTAAAAAAAATGGCAGAAGGAGCAGCTATCTTGGCAAATGTGGACTATAAAGTAAATTTGATTTCTGGAATTCATGAGATTTTACCAAATAGGGCTGGTGGTGCTGCGATTCAAAAAAATCTAGAGCAACTAGGTGAGATAAGTTACACTGATGAGGAACAAAATTTTGCCTATAAAATTCAAGAAGCTACCTTTAAACCGACTATAGGAATAGACGGTTCAATTAATCCATTAAAAGAAACAGCAGAACATCCAATGGGAGGTTCAACGGATGTAGGAGACGTCAGTTTTCTAGTGCCTGTTGTTCGCTTAGGTGTTACAACGGCTCCAAAAGGAACTCCATGGCATTCATGGGCAGTAGTGGCTTGTGGGGGAATGTCCATTGGACACAAAGGCATGGTTTATGCAGCAAAAGCACTGAGTATGACCATGGTAGATTTATTTACTGATAAAGCACTTCTTGAGTCAGTAAAAGAGGAATTTAAAACAAGAAAAGGGGACTATCAATACAAAGGATTACTTCCGTCTGGACCACCACCTTTGGGGGAAGAATAAATTTAATAGAGAACGAGATCGATATATCGAACTTATAATTCTCTCGAAGGGAATTTATAGAGACCATGAATCCAATTGCTATAATGCCAACAAAACCTAAGTTTGCTCTAATTGTAATTAGAAGTAGTTCTTTTTATGTATTCAAAACACAAACTTTATGAAGAGACTAAAACAATTATGTTATGTTACCGTATTTTTAATTGTAACAGGATGTGTTAAGAATGATGCTAATAATAATTCAGAATTAGGTTATTCAAATACAAATGCTCAAACAATACCCTATGATGGTATCAATAGAGAATATCTACTGTATATACCTGATTCTTATGATGGAAAAACTTCTGCTCCACTAATGTTAAATTTTCATGGTTTTGGAGGAAGTGCAAGTGAATACATGATAGAAGCTGATATGCGTTCATTGGCAGAATCTGACACCTTTATCCTGGTTTATCCACAAGGTAGTTATTTAAACGGTTATCCCCATTGGAATGCATGTCCAACGGGAGGGGATAACAAAAGTGATGCTGATGATTTTGGATTTGTCGAGTCTATGATTAATGAGATTTCGTCTCAGTTCAATGTCGATATGAAGAGAATTTATGCCGCGGGATATTCAAATGGTAGTATGATGGCATATGGCCTTGCGAATTACAAAAGTGAGTTAATTGCGGCAGTAGCATCTGTTTCTGGAGGAATGTTAGATTGTACTGGGGACACAAGTCATCCAATGCCTATATTACATTTGCATGGAACCTCTGATGACATTCTTCCTTATAACGGGAGCTTTGGATGGAACTCAGCACAAAATACTTTAGACCATTGGATTAATTTTAATAACACGACCACAAACCCAAATGTAAGTAGCGTCAATAGTGGAGGAATGACAATTGAGCATTATGTTTATGGCCAAGGGGATAATTCAGTTTCTGTTGAGCATTACAAATACATTGGAGGAGGTCATGAATGGTTTAGAGCGGCTTATCAGGGCAAGAGTACATCTGAACTTATTTGGAATTTCGTATCAAGGTATGATATCGACGGATTGAGATGAAAATCACAAGACAGTGGATGTCAAAGCTAAGTTATAAATCAAAAATGGCTACACTTTATATAATTATAGCTGTTTTATTACAGATTTAGCCGTAGCTAAGCTATCCATTTGCGTTCGCGCATTTCTTTTTTCACATGTTTTGAAAGGTATAAAATGGCAATCATATTGGGAATACACATCAATGCAAAAGCTAAATCAATAATGCCAATAACAACTTCAACCGTTACAAGTGCAGAGAAAATAATACTACCTATATAAAAATAATTATAATAGTTAGCCCATCGATTATTGGTAAGATACCCAAAGCATTTCACCCCATAATAGGAATATGTAAATAAGGTAGAAATTCCAAAAATGAAAACCATTAGGAGTAATAATACATCACCAAAGCCAAAGAATAATCTTCGAAAGGCCTCCAGGGTTAATACAATTCCATTTAAATTTTCAACTAGATAAGCACCGCTTATAATTACAATAAGACCCGTAATAGTGCAAACTAAAACAGTGTCTAATAAAGGCCCTAACATGGCAACAAGACCTTCGTCTGTTCCTTTTTTACTTTGAGATTGCCCGTGGTACATGGGAGCATTCCCAACTCCACTTTCATTTGAAAACACCGCCCTTCTAACCCCTAAAATTACAAGGCCCCAAAAACCACCCGTCACTATAGTTTTAAAATTAAAAGCTTCAGAAAAAATTAAACGAAAAGCTGGGATAACTCCTTCTATATTTACTATAAGGATATAAATTCCAATGAAAAAATAAAGCCCTACCATCGCAGGGACAAGGCTTGAGGTAACCTTTACAATAGTTTTTAGTCCTCCAAAAATTACAAAAGCACTGGCAATTGACAGAATAATACCCACAAAAAATCTCCATTGAAAATCTCCAAGAGCAATAAATTGATCGGGCTGAACCACATTCATAAAGGTTAAGGTGAGTTGGTTGGCAGTAAAAGCAGGAAGAACACCTAAAAGCCCTGCTAATGAGAACCATACGGCCAGGGGTTTTCCCCATTTTTTAATGCCTAAGGACATGTAATACATGGGTCCTCCAAGCGGATCACCTTCAGCATCCATTTCTCTTAGTTGAACGGCTAAGGTGCAAGAATAAAACTTTATAATCATTCCAATGGCTGCAGTAACCCACATCCACACTAACACGCCAGGTCCCCCTAAGTGAATAGCAATGGCAACACCTGAAATATTCCCCAAACCTACAGTTGCTGCCAGTACAGCAGATAGAGCTTGAAAGCGAGAAATGCCTTTGTTTTTTTCTTTTGAAAGGAGTAAACCAAAAGCAGTTTTTATTTTCAAAAGTGGATATCCCTTACTATGAAAACACAAATAAAGGCCACCACCAATTACGGCAAAAAGCATGACCCATTCTAAGGGTCTAATGAGGTTTTGTAAGATTGATTCAAGAGTTGAAATCCATAGGTCCATTAGTGAAAAGTAGGAATTAAATTTTGTTTTTTAATTAAAAAGGCCAAACTTTATAAAAAAGAATTTATTATGCATACACGAAGAGATTGGCTGCGTTCCTCCCTTGGTATTGGAGGCTTATTGTTAGCTCCACCAAGTATTCTCAGTGCACAAGAAAAAAGTGATTTTCAACCAAGAAGTCTAGACCCTGTTATCCGGTTAAGCTCAAATGAAAATCCTTATGGCCCCTCCAGTCGTGTTCAAGAACGAATTAAAAATTCTTTTATCCATGGTTGCCGCTATCCTTATGCTTATTCAGATAATTTAGCAGAACAGCTTGCTATAAAACATGGCGTTTCTCCAGAATCTATCATTATCACAGGAGGCTCAACGGAAGGCCTACGAATTACAGGCCTAACTTTTGCCTCAAAGGGGGGAGAAATAATTTCAGGACAACCTACTTTTTTAGCCATGATGACTTATGCTGAGCAGTGGGGAGCATCCATTAATTGGGTTCCCGTTGGAGTAGATAAAGGATATGATTTAGATGAAATGGAAAAACGTATTTCTTCAAAAACGAAGTTGATTTTTTTATGCAATCCAAACAATCCAACAGGCACTTTAGTTCCAGCTAAAAAGCTAGTTGATTTTTGTGATTCGGCGAGTAAAAAAGCTATTGTGTTTTCCGATGAGGCATACTACGACTTTATAGAAACTCCAAATTATCCTAGTATGATAGAATCAGTAAAACGCGGTGATAATGTGATTGTCTCTAAAACGTTTTCTAAAGTATATGGAATGGCCGGCTTACGGATTGGTTATTTGATAGCCAAACCAGAAATTGCTGCAAAAATCCGAAAAAATGTAGTGGCAATGAGTAATGTTTTGGCGGTAGAAGCTGCCAAAGAAGCACTTCTAGATGATGCCTTTTATCAGTTTTCTTTAGCAAAAAACAGAGAAGCCAAAAAACGTATCTATAAACTTCTGGACCATTTAAACTTAAAGTATGTTGAGTCGCATACTAATTTTATATTTTTTCACGCCAAAAAAGATATTAGAGAACTAGGACCCGCAATGCTGGAAAAAGGAGTCCGTATTGGTCGTCCTTTCCCCCCTTTTTATGATTGGTGTAGAATTAGCACAGGGACCCTGGAAGAGGTTGACGTCTTTATTAAAGGGATGCTAGAAATTTATGAATCGTAAAGCTTATTTTTCTTTAACAATAATATAGGTAGCTTTTACACCTGTTGCTAAATTCCAGCGGTTTGCGCCTACTAGTTTTCCTTCATCATCAAAAACGCGCACTTCAGCAGTATTTGGACCAGAAGTTCCTTGGTTTAGGGCTACAAAATCTATCTTATTGAAACCCATCACTAGATCAATAGCAATGCTTTGAAAGCGCTCAAAAAGCATAATTCGTGGAACTACCTCTTTTCCATTTAAAAGGATTCTGATTAAATCACCATCTGGTGATTCGTGATCTCTAACCGCAATTTGAACATACCGCCCATTGTTTTTGAAGTCTCCTAAGTATTGATCGGTTTTAAATTGATTTGGATTTTTTTCTTTTTCACGGCCTCTATTTAATCTATTTAAATATTTTTTTCCAGGATCTAAAAACTGTTCACCACTTCCAAAATTAATGGGTGGATTAATAAGATCTTTTTTAGGATCTTTAAATTCAATACTGGGGTTAAAAAAATCTTCAGAAAGAAATGCTTTCTTTTTTTTAGGCAGCAATAAGCTTGGTCCTTTATTTTCTGGGGGAGGAATGACAACTTTTGGCGCTTTTTTTGAATCAACAACTAACTGTCCCCAAATGGATTGGGAATATATAGTTAAGACACTTAAAAATAAAAGTTGTTTAATTTTTAACATAACACTAATGTACTACTATCGAGCAAACCTAAGTGGATTTCATCATTATCTCAAAGGATTTAACAACAATTTAATGCATATTTGTTTTTTAAACTAAATTATATTTAAACTTAATAAATTAGAATTATGCAAATTACCACCATTGACTGGGTCATTATCTTTTCTTTTTTTGCTATCACACTAGGTATAGGAATTTACGTTTCCAAAACATCTGGTAAAAGCGCTAATGACTTTTTCTTATCCGGTAGAACGATGCCCTGGTGGTTGTTGGGACTTTCTATGGTTGCCACAACATTTTCTACAGATACTCCCAATCTTGTTACCGATATTGTTAGAACCAATGGAGTATCAGGAAACTGGGTTTGGTGGGCCTTTTTAATTACCGGTCTTTTAACTGTTTTTGTATATGCCAAGTTGTGGCGAAAATCAAATGTTAATACAGATTTAGAGTTTTACGAACTCCGCTATGGAGGTAAGCCCGCTCGTTTTTTACGTCAATTTCGTTCCATTTATTTAGGGGTTGTTTTTAACGTAATAACGATGTCTGCAGTTACCTTAGCAGCTATTAAAATAGGTGGAATTATGTTGGGTCTAGATCCCTGGCAAACCGTTTTAACAGCAGGTACAGTAACCGTTATTTTCAGTGCTGTCGGGGGCTTTAAAGGGGTTGTTTATACCGATGTTATTTTATTTTTTGTAGCCATGGGAGGTGCAATAGGAGCCGCTTATTATTTAGTAAACCTTCCGGAAGTCGGTGGAATACAAGCCCTTCTTGCCAATGAAAATGTGGCTGGAAAAATATCTATTTTACCTGATTTTGGAAATAAGGAAGCGGTTATTACGCTTCTTATTATTCCTCTTGCCGTTCAATGGTGGAGTTCTTGGTATCCAGGAGCAGAACCTGGAGGAGGAGGATATATTGCCCAGCGAATGCTCGCAGCAAAAGATGAAAACCATGCCATTGGAGCTACATTTTTCTTTAATATAATGCATTATGCCTTACGACCTTGGCCATGGATTTTAGTGGCTTTAGCATCTCTGGTTGTATTTCCTGATTTAGCGAGTCTTCAAACAGCTTTTCCAAATATTACCGCAGACAAATTAGGCCACGATTTAGCATATCCTGCAATGCTTACAAAGCTTCCAACGGGACTACTTGGACTGGTTTTAGCCTCCTTAATTTCTGCCTATATGAGTACTATTTCAACACAATTAAATTGGGGGTCTTCCTATATTGTGTATGATTTTTACAAAACACAAATTAATCCTGAGGCTTCTCAAAAGAGACTGGTTGCAGTGGGTAGAATTTCAACGGTAGTCTTAATGGTGTTAAGCACATTACTAGCACTTCTTCTTCAAAATGCAATGCAATTATTCAACTTACTTTTGGTGTTTGGCGCAGGGACAGGGCTTATTTTTATTCTACGATGGTTTTGGTGGCGTATAAATGCTTGGAGTGAAATTACTGCGATGATAGCCTCGGGAGTTATATCGCTGTTAATCACGATTCCTTCTATTAAAGCTGGTCTTTTCGGTGAAGTTGGTGTTTTTCCTGCATGGGCTGAATTTCCGTTTGTTGTTTTTGTAACCACAAGCTTATGGCTTTTAGTCACCTTTATCACCCCCTCAGAGGATCAGAGTGTGTTGCGTTCTTTTTATAAAAAGACACAACCAGGAGGTCCAGGATGGAAGAAAATTATTGATGCCGCTAAGAATGATTCCGTGGAGCTTGTTGATTCTGATGAAGGCTGGAGTGTTCCCTCGGGAATTTTAGCAATGCTGTTGGGATGTCTGATGATTTATAGCACCATGTTTGCAACGGGCTATTATATTTATGGAGACTACCAACTTGCCTTTCCCCTTACGGGACTAGTTATGGTTTCCGCTTTCTTTTTAGTTAAGATCTGGAAAAAGGTAAAGGCTACAGTACTTTAGAAAAATCCTTTTAACCCAGAATAATACCTGCTATTGTTGCAGACATCAACGAAACAATAGAACCTGCAATCATTGCCTTAAAGCCAAGTTCTGTTAACATTTTGCGTGTTTTTGGTGCAATTATACCAATGCCCCCCACTTGAATACCTATGGAGGCAAAATTAGCAAAACCACAAAGCATGTAAGTGGCCATGATAACAGATTTTTGATAAGTGAAATGAAGACTGCTAGCACTATTTTTTAAATCCACCAACTGGGTATATCCTACAAATTCACTAGCTACTAATTTAATTCCTAAAAGCTGTCCCATTAGTGTCATATCTTCTTTTGCCACCCCCACTAACCACATTAATGGAGCAAAAAGATAGCCTAAAACAAATTCAATAGAAAAGCTATCATAAACGGTATTTGCAGCGACCCAACTGTTTAAACCAACAAAGGATCCTATACCAGAAAATATACTATTGGCCATTGCAATTAAAGCAATAAACACTAATAACATTGCGGCTACATTAACGGCCATTTTAATCCCCTCCCCAGTTCCTATAGAAATTGCTGAAAGGAAATTTTCACCAATTTTAGTATTAGAAACTTTTACATCTGTTATAATTTCTTCAGTTTGAGGATATATAATTTTAGCGATTACAACGGCTCCTGGAGCTGCCATCACCGATGCAGCTAAAAGACTTTTTGCAAATTCAAGGCGCTGCACCGGATCATCCCCTCCTAAAAAGCCAATATAGGCTCCCAATACACTTCCTGCAACGGTTGCCATTCCGCCCACCATTACCAAGAAAATTTCAGAGCGATTCATTTTTTCTAAATAGGCTTTAATAAGAAGCGGAGCCTCTGTTTGTCCTAAAAATATGTTCCCTGCGACTGAAAGACTTTCAGAGCCTGATATTTTAAAAATTTTGGTAAGCCCCCAAGCAAGAAAACCCACCACTTTTTGAATAATTCCAAAATAATATAAGATGGAGCTTAATGCGGAGAAGAAGATAATTACAGGAAGTGCCTGAAACACAAATATAAACCCATAGGTTTCTATATTTCCAAATTCACCAAGCAGCATCTTGGTGCCGGCGCCCGTATATTCTAGAATCTTAATAAAAAAGCTCCCCATTACTTCAAAAATGCGCTTGATTATTCCCACTTTTAGTACCCCTATGGCAATAATAATTTGAATTAGAAGACCAATACCCACGGTCTTCCAAGCGATTTGTTTTCGATTGTTACTAAATAGAAAGGCGATAAATAAAAGTACTCCCATGCCCAGAACCCCCCTTAAAAGAGATATAATAGAAAGTCCTGCATTTGGTATCAAATCCATGATATAATTTATAAATGTTAAATATAAGAAATCGGCTATCTTTAAACCCTAGAATTAATAATCTAATGAAAAATCTTTTTTTAGTGTTTATTGCGGGCTCTTTTTTGACCAATTGTCAATCAGAAACATCTGCTCAAGAAAATACACAAATAGCTCTCGAAACAAATTCTATGGTTGAGCTAGAGAAGCCAGAGCTGACATTGGTATGGTCTGATGAATTTGATGCTACTACTTTAAACCTTGATAATTGGACCTATGAACTGGGAGATGGGTGTCCTAACCTTTGCGGCTGGGGAAATAATGAATTACAAGAATATACCGATGATAATCACCGTTTAGAAGACGGGATGCTTATCATTTCAGCGCAAAAGATTAGCACCAGTAACTATACATCTACTCGCATCATTACCAAAGGCAAAAAGGAGTTTCAATATGGTCGGATAGAAGCTCGTGTAAAGGTTCCTTCTGGGGCTGGAATGTGGCCTGCTTTTTGGGCCTTAGGGAACGATATTGAAACCAATTCATGGCCCAATTGCGGCGAGATTGATATCATTGAATATGTTGGTAAAAACCCAGGTCAAATATTTACTTCAGTTCATACAGCAAGTAGCTTCGGTAACACTATAAACACTCAAATTACTCCTACTCCAAATGTTGAAGATGATTTTCATGTCTATTCTATTGAGTGGAATAAGGATTTTATTGAATTTTTCTTTGATGATTCTCGCGTTTACCGCTATGCGCCTCAAATTCAAAATAATGAAACATGGCCTTTTAACAAGCCCTTCTTTTTTATACTCAATCTAGCAGTTGGGGGAAATTTTGGAGGACCTGTTGCAAATAATATTGAATTTCCCAGGGAGTTTATTATTGATTACGTTCGAGTGTATCAATAAAACTAAAACTCGGTTGCGAGTATTTTTTGAACTACATCACGAGTAGTCATTAGTTTGATTTTATGAACACTGTCGGTGTATTGTCCAGTTTCAAGTTTTGTTTCTAAAAGATGTAATAGCTCTTTGGCGGTTGGTTCTGTCATAATTATAATTTCATGGGTACTTCTACCAGTAATATTCTTGAATTTTCTTCTGCAGTTATTGAGAAACTCTCTGTTTCCCAAACTCCTAATGCATCCCTTTTTTCTAAGGACTCTCCCTCTATAGATGCTCTACCTTCAATCATAAAAGCATAGACCCCATTTCCTTGTTTATGGAGGCTATAGGGCACCGTTGTTTTTTGATTGAAATCCCCTAAGTGAAACCATGCATCTTGATGAATCCACATACAAGTATTATCATGATTTGGAGAGATAACAGGATATAAGGCATTGGTTTTTTTGAGAGATTTAATATTTTTTTGATCGTAACGGGGTGCTACATTTTGTTTATTTGGTAACACCCATAGCTGTAATAAATTTAGTGGTTGATCTTTATTTTTGTTGTATTCACTGTGCGACACACCTGTGCCTGCGCTCATTACCTGAATTTCATCTACGGCTACAACACCTATATTATCCATACTGTCTTTGTGCTCCAAGGCACCCTTTAAGGGAATGGTAATGATTTCCATATTATTGTGGGGGTGAGTTCCAAAGCCCATACCTGGAGCAATAACATCGTCATTTAGTACTCTAAGAGCTCCAAATTGAATGCGCTCTGGGTTAAAAAATTGAGCAAAGCTAAACGAGTGTTTCGCATGAAGCCACCCATGGTTTGCTTCTCCGCGGGTCCCTGAAGAGTGAAAGGTTTTTTTCATAATTTTTCGCTTCTTTTTTTAGGGTCTAATTTTTTATTGGCCTCAACAACGGTATCAATCAATTTTTTTTTGGAGTCAAAATAATTAATCAGTGTTTTGATTTTCTCTTCATTTTCCTTTTTTTCAGTGGCTTTCTCTTTTTCTTCAGCAATTGTATTTTTTATTTCCATGTACGTACTTGCCACAAAGCCAATCACAATTGCAATGGCAACAATGAATGCAACAATTTCTTCTAAGTCAGATAGGTACATAAATGAGTATCTTTGTCGCAAATTTAGAAAATACAAAGCAAGATGAACTACACTCAGGGGAGAATTTGGAAGGGAATATTATTGGGTACACTTCTTTTTTTGGCCAGTTGGATCCAAGCACAAAATACCACTAAAACTACTACCATTACCTTGGATGAGGTTGCTATAAAGGCCTCGAAACTAGAAACCCCAAGAAGCCTACTGCCTTTTTCAGTGAGTGTTATAAATTTGCAGAGGGTTCAGGCCATGCATCAACAACTTTCCCTTCAGGAGTATTTAGGAGCAGTCCCCGGATTGTTTTCGTTAAATGCAACTAACTATGCTCAAGATTTACGCATTTCTATTCGTGGTTTCGGCGCGCGTGCAGCTTTTGGAATCAGAGGAATTAAACTTATTGTAGACGGTATCCCAGAAACTACTCCTGATGGACAAGGGCAACTAGACAATCTTCCTTTGGGACTTTTGAAAAACATTGAAGTTTTAAGAGGCCCTTCTGCAAGTTTATATGGAAATGCTTCTGGGGGAGTACTTTATCTCAACACCTTAGATAGCCTTCAAGGAGAATCGGTTCACTTTAGAAGTACTCTTGGGGCTTATGGCCTTCAAAGCTATCAATTATCTGCAGCCCTTACCTCTAAAAAAACAACAGGATTACTTCACTTAAATAAAACGTCTACAAGGGGGTATAGGGCTTTTAGCGCTTTAGAGCAAGTCACTTTTAACGCCAAAGTAAAGCATCAAATGAATCCAAAGGCAAGTATTCAAGCTCAGTTTAACTATACTCATAGCCCTAAGGCTCAGGACGCAGGGGGACTCACTCTTGAGGAGGCATTGGAAAATCCTTCACAAGCCCGCCAGCGAAATGTTGACTATGACACTTTTGAGAAAATCGATCAACTCAAAATGGGAGTGCGCTGGCGTCAAAAGTGGCGCAGTGATTGGAATTTAGACACGTATGCTTTTTTTTCCATTCGTGATTTTTATGGAAAACTTCCCTTTGAAAATGGAGGAATCGTAGATCTATACAGGAATTATTATGGCGCTGGGAGTCGTCTTACGCACTTAAAAACTATAAAAAATATTAGCCACCAGTGGCAACTAGGAATGGAAGCAGCGTCTCAAAGTGACCAAAGAGACCGGTTTTTAAATCAAAAAGGGATTCAAGGGACGTCAGTGTTTTCTCAACAAGAGCGCTTTGATAGTTTTGGCCTTTATATTTTAGATGAGTTGAAGGCGGAGCAGTGGCTTTTAAGAAGTAGTTTAAGGTTTGATCATCAAACACTAGGAGCCGATACGATCGTAGAATCTCAAACCTATAGTGTTTTAAATCCTAGCCTAGGCTTTAGCTACCTTCTTTCAGACAATAGAACACTTTTTTTTAATGTTTCAACCAGTTATGAAACTCCTGCACTCTCTGAGCTTTCGGCCAACCCATCAGGAGCAGAAGGATTTAATTTAACCCTAGAACCCTCACGTGCTATTAATTATGAAATGGGCTGGAAGCGTTTGGCAGCGAAATCCCGAATAGAAGCAAATCTGTTTTTCATCAAAAGCTCAAATGAGATTCTGCCCTATGAACTAGCGGATTTTCCAGGCCGCTCTTTCTATCGCAATACAGGAGCTACTGAGCGCTACGGCCTTGAGCTTGCAGCAAACTTCAGCTGGAACACCTGGCAGCTACAGACGAGTTTCACCCAGGCGAGCTATCGTTTCAGTGGTCTTGATGACGTATCGGATTCTCTTAAAGACAAGAATTTACCAGGAATTCCTTCCACTCAAATGTTTATGCAATTAGAATACAGTACCCCTTCTAGTTGGCAGTTTCAGCTAACCGCAGAACACATAGGGCGTTTATTTGCCAATAATCAAAATACTGTAGCGGTAAACGCATATCAAAAAGTACGCCTACAGACCAGTAAAGGGATCGCCCTTTCTTGGGGGGAACTCTCTTTTTTTGGGGGAGTAAACAATCTTTTTGATGTTCGTTACTATGACAATATTAGGCTGAATGCTTTTGGCTCTCGGCACTTTGAGCCTGCTCCTGGGAGAAATTTATTTGGAGGGCTTTCTATAGCTTTTTAATACTTTTATAATATGAGTAGCAGATGTCTATGTTTATTCCTTGTTTGTAGCTCACTTGTTTGGGGGCAACAAATTTCTTCAAAGCGTATTGCCCGAGAACTCAAAAAAATACCCGCTTTTCAGCAGGCACATGTTGCCATTAGTGTTTCTGAATTAAAAAATAAAAAAGCGGCCGCTTCTTATCAAGATGGTCATTATATGACTCCCGCCTCTAATGTGAAACTCCTTACTTTTTTAGCGGCCAAACAGCAGTTTAATAAATTGCCCGCTGTTTCTTATTATCAACAGAATGATAGCCTTATTCATTTTAAAGCTACAGGCTACCCTTTACTGTTGCATCCTTTTTATCCAGAAACAACTCTTAACGCCTTTTTCAATCAGGCGGCAAGGTTCATCTACCACCCTGCTTTAATTACCCCTAACCCTTTAGGTGAAGGTTGGGCATGGGATGACTATCCTTATTATTATGCCGCAGAGCGCAGCGCCTTTCCTATTTATGGAAATGCCGTTCAAGCCACCCTAAATGACAATACACTAGAGTTAACCCCTTCTTTTTTTGAGAAAATGGTAACTAGAGATTCCGTAGGATCAAAATTTAAACGCCTTCAATCGGCTAATGCCTTTTCTTATAATCTAAGTAAGTGGCAAAAAAAGGATACCCTAACCCGTCCTTTTATTACTAGCGATTCACTTTTTGTGAAATTACTTTCTGAGTCCACGGGTAATGAAGTGGTATTAGCCGATCAATCCTCGGATGACCTCCCTTGGGAAGAGCTCTACACAGATGATGATACTCTATTATATAGGGCCTTATTACAAGATAGTGATAATGGAATTGCAGAAGCCCTTCTATTAATGATTGGTCAAGAGGAGTTTAATGAAATGAACTCTCAAAAAGCAATCGATTCTATTTTGGCCAGATGGAAACCTTGGCTTTCAGATCCAGTAGCCTGGGTAGACGGCTCGGGGGTATCGCGCTATAATATGATTACCCCTAGAGCTTTAGTTAGTGTGCTCCAAAAAATTCATGAAACAGTTGGCTGGAAGACAATTCAGAGTTATTTTCCACAAGGGGCTAGTTCAGGAACGTTGAAAAAATATACCAATACAGCTGTCTATGCAAAAACAGGGACTTTGCGTCACAACCATAATCTTTCAGGGTATTTAGTGCACCCCAAAGGGACTACCTATGCTTTTTCGATTATGGTAAACCATCACACTGCTAAGGCTGAAGAGGTGCGAGCGGGTATTGGAACCCTTTTGAAATGGTTGGAGCGAAAACTCAAATAATCTTAATTTCCCTGTAATTCTTTAGCTACCGCCTGGGTTCTATCTAAGACACGCAATAAATTACCACTCCATATTTTACCAATCTCCTGTTCACTATAGCCGCGCCGAACAAGTTCAAGGGTTATGTTATAGGTCTGGGATGCATCTCTCCAGCCCTCAATGCCGCCTCCACCGTCAAAATCAGAGCTAATACCCACATGGTCTATGCCTATTTTATTTTTGATGTAATCTATATGATCTACAAAATCTGAAACGTTCACCGGGGGAGTACTTTTTTTAATAGCTTCCAGCGAAGCCTTTGGGTCAATTTTTAGGATCGAATCTTTGGCTTTTTTATAAGCGGCAGCTTTTTCTTTGTTTACAAAGGCTGCTAAGGCTACGGTTTGCACCACACCGCCACTTTCTTTAACCCACCCTAATTGCTCATCATCTAAATTTCTTGGATGATCACTCAGGGCGCGGGCTGAAGAATGTGAAGCAATAACGGGCGCTTTGGAATGGGCAATGGTCTGTCGGATGGCCTCTTTAGAGGGGTGTGAAATATCAACCATAATTCCATAATAGTTCATTTTCTCTATGATTTGCTTTCCAAGGGCGCTAATACCACCATGTTTTGTGGTATTGTCAAACTCTCCAGTGTTAGAGTCTGAAAACTGGTTGTGACCATTATGGGCTAGAGACATATAGCGGGCCCCCATATCGAAATAGCGTTTTACACTAGCGGTGTCTAGCCCAATAGGGTAGGCGTTTTCAACTCCAATCATGGCTACTTTTTTACTCATTTTACGTAAACTGTCCACCTCGATAGAGGTGGTGGCCAGCCCTATTTTAGTTGGGGCATAAATCTCTGTTAATCGGCGGATGGCATCAAATTTTGATTGAGCGTTATCGGCGGCTTTTTTATAACCCTCTGGGGTTAAGTCTCCTTGTTTGGTGTAGACGATAAACCAAGAAACATCTAAAGCGCCCGCTTGCATTTTTGGAAGGTTTACTTGGGTATCGGTGTTTTGCGAGTAGTTCAGGCTGTCGGTAAAATTTTTAACGTCAATATCATTATGGGTGTCTAGGGTGGTGGTTTTTAAATGAATTAATTGCGCTGTTTGCTGAATAGTCACTTCTTTTTGCTGAGGTTTTTCTGTACAATTAGTAAAGAGTAGGACGGAGAGAAGGGCAAATATTTTTTTCATTTTCTTAGATTTTACCTAAAGGTAGAAAATCTATTTATTTTTATGTGTGTTAGGCTAATTGGCCCAGTTATTGAGCACATTTTTGAAAATAGATCCTTAATTGTGGATAACTCTTCTTGCATAAACTAAATAAATGCAGATGCTTTTATTGGGCTAATCGAACGAAAAAGAGTTTTTTGAGTATAATCTAGCTCTTTTTTAACAAAACATTGCCTTTGGCACGATACTTGTATATGTTTAAGGCTGTGGACACCGTTAATAATTAACGGCCCCACAAAAATTTAATTTTAATTTAATTTTTATCAAAATGAAAAAAGGTTTATTTAGTATTTTGGCGGGAGCACTACTAGTAGTGGGATGTCAAAATTATGATGATCAGTTTTCGAACATTGAGTCTCAAATCACTGCTCTTGCTTCGCAAGTAGCTGGTTTATCTCAAGTTCAGTCTGATCTTACTGCATTAGGAAACACTGTAAATTCATTACAGTCTAGTGTTGCTGATACAGTTGATGCTGCTTTATCAGATGGTTTAGCTGATATTGATGCTGCTGTTGATGCTTTAGAGGCTGCAGCTGCAACTGCTGCTAGCACAGAAGATGTTGCTGCTATTGCAGAAGATATTATTGAAAACAACGAGATTTTAGATGAAATCTTAGCACAATCTTCTGTATTTTCAGGAGCTGTTGTTGTTAATTCTGTTGCTACTCTAGATGCATATCACTCAATGGGTGCTGCTTTAGAAATTGTTGCTAACGATGTAACTATAAATCCTACTGCTGAAATGGATGCAACTAAACTTGCAGAACTTTCTGATGTTTTTAAAACAATTACAGGAGATTTAAGTGTTACATCTGCAGCAAGTACAATTGCTGAGCTTGTTTTTAATAATCTTACAGGTGCTGCTTCTCTAACATTAGAGCAAGCAGGTGGATACCACTTCCCAGTGCTTCAATCTGCATCTACTATCTACTTAAGTGATAAGTTTGAAAGTACTATTACTCGCGTTAACTTCCCTGCACTTACAAGTGTTCAA
>ERZ767114.554-NODE-554-length-19916-cov-3.883109_pt1 | contig 19916 bp, 10 predicted proteins | sample MGYA00374952_ERZ767114 | MGnify/ENA primary metagenome ERZ767114 (study PRJEB28939, sample SAMN06267156) | marine metagenome | isolation source: Columbia River Estuary | place: USA:Columbia River Estuary, USA | collected 2012-05-05 ...
AGATACTTTTCATTGGCTAACTGACCTAAAACATCAGGCGGGCAGTTTTTATTGGCGGCAACTGACTTTCTGATAGCCTCACCTTTATCACTGGCTAACTGCTCCAAAACCCTAGGTGGGCAGTTTTCATTGGCAGCAACAAGCGTTCTAACCGGCCAATATTCATCATTCGCTAACTGAGCTAAAACCTCTGGAGGGCAGTTTTCATTGGCAGCAACCGTTGATCTAGGGCCTGCATCTTTATCATTTGCTAATTTACGCAATAATTCAGGCGGGCAGTTTTTATTGGCGGCAACACGCCTTCTAACCCACTCATCTTCATCATTGGCTAACTGCTCCAAAACTCCAGGTGGGCAGTTTTCATTGGCGGCAACACGCCATCTAACCCACATATATTTATCATGCACTAACCGCTCCAAAACTTCAGGTGGGCAGTTTTCATTGGCAGCAACTGACTCTCTGACGTCTCCATATTTATCATTCGCTAACTGCGCTAAACCCTCAGGCGGGCAGTTTTCATTGGCAGCAACCGCTAATCTAACGTAGCCGACTTTACCATTTGCTAATTTGCACAATAATTCAGGTGGGCAGTTTCCATTGGCAGCAATTGACTCTCTGATCTCATATTCTTTATCACTCGATAACTGCTCTAAAACTTCAGGTGGGCAGGACTTATTTTCAATTACACGCTTTCTAACGTCTACATCTTTATTATTCGCTAACTGAACTAAAATTTCGGGTTGACGCGTTGATAAGGCAACTACCCAACTTCTGACCATCTCATCTTTATCATTGGCTAGCTGCTCTAAAACCTCAGGCGGGCAGTTTTTATTGGCGGCAACACGCCTTCTAACCCACTCATCTTTATCATTCTCCAACTTAGCTAAAACGTCAGGCGGGCAGTTTGTATTTCCTGCAACATACCGTCTAACCTCGCTATCTTTATCACTCGCTAACTTAGCTAGACCATCAGGCGGACAGTTTTTATTGCAAGCAACTGAACTTTTAACGTCACTATTTTTATCACTCGCTAACTTAGCTAGACCATCAGGCGGGCAGTTTTCATTTCCTGCAACATACTCTCTAACCTCGCTATCTTTATCACTCGCTAACTTAGCTAGACAATCAGGCGGGCAGTTTTCATTACATGCAACATACAGTCTAACCTCGCTATCTTTATCATTCGCTAACTGAGCTAAAACCTCTGGTGGGCAGTTTTCACTGCCACCAACCGCTGATCTAACGTCGCTATCTTTATCACTCGCTAACTGAACTAAAACATCAGGTGGGCAGTTTTCATTTTCTGCAACCGTTAATCTAACGGAACCAACTTTATCATTTGCTAATTTGCGCAATAATTCAGGTGGACAGTTTTTATTTTCTGCAACCGATGATCTAGGGCCTGCTTCTTTATCATTTGCTAATTTGCGCAATAATTCAGGTGGGCAGTTTTCATTTTCTGCAACATACTCTCTAACGACGCTATATTTATCATTCGCTAACTGAGCTAAAACCTCGGATGGGCAGTTTTCATGCCTAGCAACATGCCTTCTAACCACCTCATCTTTATCACTCGCTAACTGAACTAAAACCTCAGGTGGGCAGTTGCTGTTAGTTAACAAACTTAGTCTGATTTTGCGGTTTTTTGCATTAGCATTAAATATTTTAACAAGTACATCTGGTCGACGAAAACCGATTGAGCCCGCAATGATGCGTAAAACCGTTATGTTATTTTGTCCTTTTTCATAGATAGCATCAATGAACGGGTCGGTGATAAGCATCGGTGATAAAAATTTTCTTGCTGATTCGAATTTCTTAGGAAGTTGGCTCAATAGCCCTTCAATTATGTTTTCAAATATCTCGATGGGGGTATGAATTGACGTGGCCATACTTCGTAAAACACCCACATTGTTTTTTTCTTTTTCAAAAATAATTCTAATCAGTTGATCGCTAATTAACTTGGGCGATAAATACTCCACTATGTCCCGTGGATTTTTCGGGAGTTGGCTCAATAAATAGCGGGCAAGTTCTTCCCATTCATTGTTGGTCCATTCTTGGATCAAGTGCTTGCTGTATATAACACTCCATGACTGTTGAAAGGACCGGAATTCTCCCCAAACATCAAGCGTAGGACGAATATAAAGACCCGTGTTGGCCTTTCTGATTCGTTGAACAATTTCTTTGGTAATCAGTGATTTATCGTAGGAGTGATCTGTCGTTTTTGGCGAAATCTCTTCAGAAGACAATAGTTTTAAGGTCGACTTGGCTTGGCTAGAAACAAGGTTGCGACCGTCAGTGGTTAATCGATTTAAAATGTTTGGCGGTGTCCCTAAATTTCTAGCGATTGCCATCCGTAACAACCAATCTGTTGACTTTGATTTTTTTGCGATACGTTCAGGTGTGACTCTCGTGCCGTCTAACACCGCCAAAATTGCTCCTAATGATCGATTCGAAAACACCGCACGATCGGCATCATCACCACCAAAATAGAAATTATTATTATCCTGAATGGCTTTTTGTATTTCTGGTGACTCACTTTTTACATGCTCAATATACCAAGGCGAGCCATCGATATTCTCACCAAAAGCATCCTTCCAGTGAGCCAAACGAGTGGCAAAGAATCGACTAACTGTCATTATGTTGCCATCGGTGTCTTTATATTGGGGATGATTGGTATTAGAAAGTGCCGCTTCTCGAACGTGTTCAATTTCACTTTCACCCAGATCTTTAAGAACTGCAACGGGCAAATAATGTTTCTGAATTGCCTTTACCATTTCCTTATTGTTAAGCGCGTTAATTTGTACTGCTAAAGAACTGTTTGGATGAAAAGCTAAAGCCAACCGCAAGTTTTTAGAAAGCTTATCGGTTGTAAGTTTTTCGAGCGACGCAGCGGTCGTGGCCGGATTTTTAGCCATTGCCAGGCGAACAGCTTCGTTCTTATCGACCAAAAAGGAAATTAGAATGTCAGCTGGTGTTGAGTTGTTGGCAGCAACCAATGCTCTAACCTCACCACTAGGATCGAAAGATAATTTAGTTATGATGGCGATCGTGCAATTTGGATTGTTTGCTACAGCCATTCTAACCACTTTATTTTTATCTCCTGCCAGCTGGCTTAAAACCTCATATGGGCAGTTTACATTTCTTGCAACATGCTCTCTAACCCACTCAGCTTTATCATTCGCCAACTTAGCTAGAACGTCAGACGGGCAGTTTACATTGGCAGCAACCTGCCATCTAACCAAATAATTTTCATCACTTGCCAATTGTATTAATACTGTAGGAGCGTGAATCATTTCGACGACTTTATTTGCTTGGCCAAGTGGCCGCTTTATATTTTTTACTAAATCAACTGCAGCGCTAGTGGGATAATTTGGATTTGCTGCAACCACCGCATGCATATCTGGTTCATATCTTGTTCCTTTACATTGGTTAGCGATATATTGAAGCACAGCCAAAGGGCAATTTTTATGTGCCGCGATTTCCTCATAGAAATGAACGTCCGAGATTTTTAATCTTTCCATAAATGCGCTTGAACTCGCGTTATTTAATGCTAATTCCACAAGTATTTGAACATAACTGTCTTCATCGCTGGCGAGCAACCGCAAGGTGCTTTCTGCTGTATTAGCGTGTTTTGCCACTGCCATACGAACATAGCTGTCTTCATCGCTGGCGAGCAACCGCAAGGTGCTTTCTGCTGTATTAGCGTGTTTTGCCACTGCCATACGAACAGATCTGTCTTCATCGCTGGCGAGCACCTGCAAGGTGCTTTCTGGTGTATTGGTGTTGTGTGCTACAAAAATTCGAACAAGACTGACTTCATCACTGGCGAGCAATCGCAAGGTGCTTTCTGGTGTGTTGGCGTGTTCTGCTACTGTCTTTCTAACGGCATCGACTTTATGGGTGGCTAAATGTGCGAGCACAGTCGGCGGGCATGTTGGGTTTTCAAGATAACCAAAATAATAAGTTTTATCTAGTGAAGTGACTGTCATTAAATCATGGTAATTTGATAGGAATTTGATGGCATTGTCGTTTATATTGGAAAAATCAATTGTCTTCCAATCATCTCTTTTAAACATATGCCGGTTGCCCCATAGACTCCAGCCATATCGCCCCTCTATTATCTCGTGATTTCCATCCATATTGTCAAAATAATTCATATAGAAAGCAGTGCAATCTTCATTATTCAATTGATTAATACTGTTTAGTTTGAATGAATTACTATGTAACTGGTTTTGTTCTTCCGGCCATATAAATTTATAATATCGAGCATGGCTGCTTAATAGTTTAAAGTGTGCAAAATTGATTTCATTCCTTGACCATAAATCTCGAAATTCGTCTTCGGTTAAATTCTTAAATCGTTCAGTGACGGCTTTAATTAAATTGTCCTCGAGCTCACCTTCTGGGATGTCCTCCGCCTGTGAGGCGTGCAAACGCACGGTTTCTCTGACCGATCGGTGCTCACTCTGCGCAACTGCCGCTAATATTTCTTGGTATGCCTTTTGGTTCATGGAGATGGCCAGCTGCACATCTTCGTTATTCTGCTTCAAGGCCCAAGTCAGGAACCCCATAGGGCACTCAGGTTGTTTTACAATCTTTATAAGTAATTTGACATCCATTGCCTTTAATAGTTCTGGTGACGCTATGAGCAAAATGTCTAGTGCGGGGTTGGCCAAAAATGCTTTGGGGAACTGAGCTCCAAGTCTAATAAGATCTTTAGGCGCCACATTTAGGTTTGAAATTACCGCTGCTCTGGTCGCTTTGTCACTGCTGTGCGACAATTTGGTTAAAATGGCTTGTGAGGTGCGGTCGTGTTTTGCTATGACTCGGTCAACTTCAACAAATTTCGACACTATTGTTTTGAGTTCCGTTGACGTGCGCTCAGGAGCTTTGGCATATTTCACTAATTCGGTCTTAGAGGCCGTTGCTGGGTCCAACAGGGTACTGGCTTTTTTTGCGGGCGGTGTTTTTTGGGTTCGACTTTTTACACTTTGCTCAACTTGTGCCTTTTTCGTTGGTGGTTTTGACTCAACGGTCAAGTAGTGCTTTTTCTTTTTCTGGTTAACGAGTTTTTCAGCCACTTCGTTAGCGTCATTGTTAGAAGCAAATACCTTATCCACTGACTGACCAGCCGATCCAATTTTACCCCATCGGGTGGTCATTGTTGAATCTGTAACACTGACTTCCCAAAACTTCGCAGATTGACCTTCATGACATTCTAAATATACCCTTTCCATAGGTTACTCCAATCAGTCCATTCTTATGACTTCCCCAAAGGGAAAACTTGAGTCATTGGCACCATCTGCCGTCACTACCCATATCGTTTCCTGTTCCGGCGGATCCAAAGGGAATGACCCATATCCATCCGTAAGGTAGACACAAATTGCATCGTCAGGTTCATTATTTAATTGTTGAAAAATCGGCTCAAATGATGTGCCGCCAGAACCCATAGGTGGTTTTATATCGCCTAGGTTCTTTATGACATAGGGCCCATATAGGTCAGTATCACAATAATAAAGCAAGACATTCAATGAAGGATAAGCGCTTTTTATTCCTATAACTTCATTCAAAAATGCCCTCAGGGCTTCATCATAAATTGAGCCGCTGGTATCCACAACGACATGGATATTTGTTGATGTAACCGATAGTACTTCACTGTACCGACCTTGTGAAATAAATCGGTGGTCATATCCGTCAAAATCAAAGGGCACGCGTGATAGTTTTTGCCAAAGTAATGATCGCCAGTCAATTTGAGGTTCACTAACCTCCATTAATTGGCGTAGTTGCTCGCCAGCTATATGACCCTGATTGTTTTGGAATTGTTGGGCTATTGCTGTGGCCGAAATTCTCGCGGCGCTCCAATATTTGTACAATTCACCCTTGCGCTGGTTATCAAGTTCACCGACATATAAAGGCTCAATTAGATCCCTCATTATGTTGCCGGGGTATTGATCTATGGCCTGCTCAATCTTCTGATAAACAACTTCGGTTGAATAAGACTTTAAACGCTCATCTTCAATTGCCCCATCGGGCAATGTAAATTCTGACTCATCGCTAATGATTCCATTAACGACTATGTCTGCCGCGACATTCCAGATGTAACTATCTCGTGCCCCTCGTCGGCTGGTATGTTCAAGTGCGCAATGTAGTAACTCGTGGAGAATAACTGCTGCTAATGTCAAATCGTCTATTTGGTCACAGAAATTTGAACCCAAAAAAATATTTTTACCATCCGTACAAGCCGTTTCAATATCAGGCCTAAAATGGATAGGTGCAAACAATGACAGGGCACCAAAAAACGGGTGATCACGACGTATTGCCAGTAGCGTACGTATAATTCGACTGTCTTGCTTCACATTCCGTCCTAACCCATTATCATATCTCGCAATTCAGCTACCAAAGACTTGGTTTCTGACGACGATGATAGTTTTTTGACCATTTCTGGAAACCAGTTTTTATCTCGGACTCTGAATAATAAATCTGAAAAATAAAGCTGCAACCACTCAGGTGAAGCCTCATGATTCAACCATAATATTGCTTCAATGGCCTGATTTGCATTCTTAGTTTGAGAAACCAGACCCAATACAATGGCATATTTTTTCGAAGGCTCGTCTGGAAATTTTATGCCTTTCTCACCAGAGAGAATGCCATCAATGGATGGCAATTCTTCATAAATTTTACAAAATGCATCAAATTCTACTGATGTGCCATGACCAATTGCAGGGCTAATTTCGATGCCTGACCTTAGCAATTCATTTGCCATTTCCCAGGTTCTTGGCGATGGCCAAGCATGCGAACTCTTTGTCTGGTGGTGCAATAAATTTGGCCGAAAAGCAAGAAATGCCAGAATTCGCTCATCTATTTGGTGTTGATAACCATAACGTCTGAAATCACTAAAACTGACTTCAATATCCAGATGAAGAAACCGATTTGCTAAAGCAGAAGGCATATCAAATGTTGCCGCTTTGTCCTCTTTTCTGTTTCCAGCGGCCCACACAAACCAATCCGGCGGCAATTGATATGTGCCAATCTGCCTATCCAAAATGAGTTGCTGTGCAATGCCCTGAACTGCTGGCGGTGCCATATTTATTTCATCTAGAAAAAGTATTCCTGCACCGCTATTGGGCAAAAATTCGGGAGGCAACCATTTTGCGACTCCCTCTCCAACGACCGGCAGTCCACGTAAATCAGTAGGTGCCAATTGACTAAGCCGAAGGTCGATAACAGACAGCTCATGTTTGTCCGCAACTTCCGCAACGACACTAGACTTTCCAATGCCTGGAGCACCCCAAATCATTACGCTACGATAAATCTGATGTTCACAGAGTGACGATAGGTAGTTTTTTAGTTCTTCAGGGGTCAAATTAACACATCCCGTTTTAGTAATTGGTTGTATTCAATACCCAGCCAATAGATTGGCTAAGGCCAGCATGGCTTTTCAATGTACAGGTATTCTGTCTAGACAATCAAACAATGCCTTTAATTTTCTTTCCGTAACTATCGGCATAAAATTATTCTTTGTTTGATCGAAAAAACCAGAGACAAATATTTATAACACCCAACTTAAGCGTTATTTAAAGAATCCCTGTCACCCACTAAAATTAGAAACAATCAATCAGACCCTGACAAAGCAGAAAATACGCCTTCTTCTATACTTTCTATGACTTCAGTAGCAGATTTTGATGTCGCTGCACTAAGCCAAATATTCATCAAACCACGTTTTTCAATTTCATTTAGGTGCTCCTAGTGACCATGGATGGGAAATACCACGAGATATGCTCGAAACAGGCGAGTAGTTTTGCAATAAGTATGATGTTACCTATGCTATGGCTGCGAATATTTGCTTCACGGATCTTGGGTACTATTAGGAAGGAATCAAAAGGTGCATTGCCCAACGGTTGCAATGCGCCTGTGATCAATGCACTTATTTACTAACAAGGCGCGAGTGATCCAGAAATATTGACGATTGCTGAATCCATTGTGCGTTAAGCACCTACTCACGGATTAGAACCTGATTGGAATGGAAATGTTGAATGTGCAGTCTGTGTTGTCTTAGCAAAATATCTAATGTAAACCAGCTTTGAGAAATTAATAGTACAGCCAAGCAGCCAGGTTAACTGCTGTCCATTTTTGGTTTGTTTAATGGTAATGTAGTGAATACGCCAAGAAATATATATTTAAATAATCCGGTTCCACTGGATAGGACGGTAGTTAAAAAGTATGGAAGAAGATATTTCAATTGAAGAAGTGAAAAATGAGTACCTTCGTATAGTCGATGAGATTAATGGCCATAATGAACGGTATTATAAAAATAATGCACCGACTATTGGTGATCCGGAATGGGATCAGCTGTTTCGGCGACTTCTTGTAATCGAGCGTGATTACCCTTCTCTTAAAGTACCAAATTCACCTACTGATAAAGTGGGTGGTGACGTTGTGCTTGATGGATTTGAAAAGCACACTCACGAAGTTCCAATGCTATCACTGGATAACGCCTTCAACTTAGAGGAGCTTCAACGCTTTTTTGAACGCATTGACGACAGTGATTCTCTGGTTTTCTGTGCCGAACCAAAAATGGACGGCTTTGCCTGCAGTCTGATTTATGAACACGGTGAACTCACCGTTGCAGCTACACGGGGCAATAAAGTTACTGGTGAAAATATTACCGCCAATGTAAAGACTATCCCCGATATTCCGATACTAATTGTGACGGAGAATATACCGGAGAGATTTGAAGTGCGCGGCGAAATTTATATGGAGTATTCTGTATTTGAAGAGCTCAACAAATCAATGGAACTACAGGGGAAAGACAGCTACAAAAACCCTAGGAATGCTGCCTCTGGAGCCATTGGCAACCATGACACGTCGGTTACTCGTTCTCGCAAGCTAAAGTTTATGGCGTATGGTTGCCATTCACTCTCTGACGAGGAACATTTACTTCCGGATTCTCATTACGATCGGCTTCAATGGCTGTTGACAGTCGGTATACCCATAGACTCACACAGCAGAAAGATAACGTTTACTCAATTCGACGATGTAATTGAGGAGTTTACGAACTTACGACCCAGGCTACCTTACGGCATCGATGGCATTGTCTTCAAAGTAGATGATGTGAATTTGCACGACACCATTGGCTATTCCAGTCGCTCGCCCAAATGGGCCATAGCATACAAATACCCCGCCGAAGAAAAAGAAACGATACTAAAAGATGTGATTTGGCAAGTTGGACGCTCGGGGACACTATCACCAGTCGCTATTGTAGAGCCGGTAGATTTAGATGGCGCCATAGTGAGTCGTGCAACGTTGCATAACCTCGAAGACATAAACCGCAAAGACCTAATGATTGGTGACACAGTCGTCATCTTGAGAAGCGGTGATGTTATTCCGATGATCAAAGGACCCAATCTATCCCTTCGTCCTGCTAACGCTATTGCTATTACACAACCCAGTGAATGCCCTTCTTGTGGGGGGCATGTCGAAACCTTGCCCGATAATCAAACTGGCCATCGCTGTGTCAATGAATTGTCCTGCCCTGCCCAGTTAGCACGACGCGTCATTCATTTCGCATCAAAGAAGTGCCTAGACATAGAGTGGTTAGGCGATTCAGCCATTATTGAGGCCTGTAGTATAGGCTTAGTTACAAAACCGGCAGACCTCTACGACATTACGGCCGAACAACTGCAGGAACAACTGACTGGATTTAAAGCCAAAAAAGCAGAAAAAATAATAAGTTCCATTCAAAAATCTAAGACCAACTCGTTGGCTAGATTTCTTCGTGCGCTTGGAATCAATGAAATCGGCAGCACTCTTTCTGAAAAGCTCGCTATTCAATTTCAATCAATAGAGGCAATAAAAGAGGCCTCCTTTGAAGAGTTGCTTGCTATAGATGACATTGGAGGAACGACCGCAGCGTATATCGTCGACTTTTTTGACACGAGATGGAATGAGGTTGAGGAATTACTAGCAAAGGGATTCATACTTTCTGTACCCAACGCAGTTAAAAACAGTGCCATAACAGGCCTTTCTTTTGTTGTTACTGGCTCGTTTACTGAAAAATACTCAAGAAAACAAATAGAGTCGCTATTGAAATCTCACGGTGCAAAAGTTTCTGGAAGCGTCAACAAGAACACCTATGCGCTTATTTATGGCGATAAAGCTGGGTCTAAATTACAAAAAGCAGCGGTCATAAACGGCGACAATCCAGGCACTGTAATTCTCTATAGTGAGAAGGAAGCAGTGGAATTTATAGATGGATTGAAATGAATTTTTTAATATCAATCGTAAATATACTTACATCCCTAAGGCAATAGGAGAGCACTGACAGCGGGTTCAGCCGTGCTTTTCAAGGTAGCTGGCACCAATTTCTCAATTTTTATGCGGCGTCTTTCTCCGCCTCTTTTGCTACCTTCTCTGGATTGAGATGAACTGCTTCAATATGTGCCCAGTTCCGAGCGTTAACAAGCCAACGCTACGGACTTTTAGTCTTAGCGTCTCTGTAAATAGTTTTATGGCATTCTAATATCAACTTGTCGTCACCGCTATGAATCGCCTGCGAAGTGTGGGATGTTCAGAGCTCAAGAATGCTGCATACATTTTAGAAGTGTCGTGACTAAATAAGGAATTAGATATGGAATTTGATTATTTAAGAAAAAGGATGCCAAGTGATTTTACTAGAGCGGCTAAGAAGTGGGAGGTACTAAAGGAAATGTTAGCGCCTAAAACAGGATTAGTGGACTTGGATTATTACGAATCTGACGAATCTGACGACTTGGAGAATTCCGATGTTTCATGGGCTTTCAGCGAAGGTGACGATTTTTTTAACAATGCCCGTTGGGGTTGGAAGCCAGTTGTAGAAGCCAAATTGCGCAGTCATATAAATCGACTAGGAGAAGTCTTACTGGGCCCTGTTTACACGTGCGAAGGATATGAATGGCCGCATGGCGAAGATGGGTATCCATGCATGCCTATAGCTCAAATTGATTTACGAAATGCCAGTAAAATATGTAAAGAGAATTTAGGGGATGGGTTATTACAACTATTTGAAAAACTTGATGGATCCTCTTCCGATTATTTTGTTAGAAAAATACCGAGAAAGTACATAAGCAAACAAAAACTAACATCGATTCCTGATTGGGGTGAGGCTCTTATAGAAAAGCAGCCATTTGCAGATTGTTGGATGGTGGATCAGGGACGTATCTGTATGCAAATCATGGGCTTTTCAGAAAGAGCATTTACAGTCAGTCATTCTTTTGAGTTCGATGTGGAAGTGCAAAAAGGACATAAAGAGTTCTCGCTTTTTAATAGAAGAAAGGAGGCTCTTCAAAAAGCAGTTGATGAACTGGAAGAAAAGTATTCGGCTCACGGCACGCATTTGTTTGGAACGTTTCCTGGTGGCCAATACGAACTTGATGGCCAATACGAACAAGACCCTAGTTTCCATCCTCTTTTAAGCTTGAATGGATACCCTCCTTGTAAAAAATCGCGGCTCATTAAAGCTGGGTTTGATTTTGGGAGTGGACTTGAGTTTTACCAACTGGGAAATGGCCAATTAATAATAAAAAATCAATCTCATAGGGTCCCAAAATTTTACTTTAGATATTTCAACTAATGATATATTGGTTTTGTACCGACAACCCATCCAAAAGTTTCAACATAGAACTGTTATTTAGCGCGTGGAGTTACGGCCTTAGCTGCACGAGGCGACTTCCTCCTTTTTCTGAAGTTGGTGAGGTCGATGTCTTTTTCGAGCAATATGCTTTTAATTCTATCCCCGAACTGCTGTAACAAATTGTCGCTATTTAGACCGCTACTATCCGTCATAAACGGGACGGCAACAAATAGTGTTTTTTCGTTTAACCACTTCCAGTATAGATCTCTTGGTTCGCTATTTTTGGGGGAATAGGTATCTGTCATTACTTCTCTGTTGAGTTGCGATTCGCCACCGTTATCACAAAAGCATCTTTCGAATTGCTCTAAATAGGTCAACCCTATGCACAAGATGACGCTGGGTTCGTGCTTTTCTAGTTCACTCCTGAAAAACGGAAAGCGATACCTTGCACAATACTCCTCGAATTCATGCCTTGTAGAAATCCCAGTGATACCAGCAAGGCTATATTTGTCCCATAGTGAAGGTTCTGTGCTAGGCAGCGATATCGGGTAGAGATTTAATTTGAAAATATCAGTGTTTTTTGAGAACGCCACAAATAGAGGGTACTCCTCCACCGAGCTACCCATGATGGTTGAGATTAGTTTGGTAGAGTTCAAACTAGATGGCCTGCGAAGTCTGTCTGTAAGGTCGAACCTATGGTCATGGGGAGGACAGAAGCCATTTTTTATAGAGTCTAACACTCCGCTATTAAGGTGCGCAGAGATCTGAATATCTCGGTCCTCATCCGTTTGCGCATATCCCTTTGGCCAGTGCCATAGAATATCCACGAGCCAAATAGCGCTTTTACTAGGACTGCCGCCCTGACAGCTTGAATACGATGCTACCCATTCCTTCATCTTCATGGCGTTAATCCTTTTGTTTATTTAAGCGCTTATATCAGCGACCTTAATATAGGGCATCTATTGCTTAGTGTCTTATTCGTATTTTCTGATTCTGTGAATCAATTTGATTTCACAATGTATCAACACCCATAGGATTTCAAGGGATTATTTTACCTTGGTATAAGGGGGAGTTGCCTGCGGAATAGAACATGGCCCATTTGTCGTGTTATTTTACTTGATAACTACAGAGGCATTAAAATTTTAGAAGGTTGTTGTGGTTGAATGGACCATTGGCAAACTCAGGTGAATGGCAGCCTGCGCTGTAAGACAATTACAGTGAATCGTTGTGGACTAGGGGTGGAATTACCACCCTCATAGACAAATAGTTTTGTGCTGCCGAGGTCTGCAGTGATACAACTAAAACAGATTATTTGAAATTACGATTAGGAGTAATTTATGAAACCAAGAACTGCATTCTTTATTGAAGATCTCACTGAACAAGCTTTGAGTTTAATGGATGTCGAGACTCGGCAAGCAGCAGAAGAATTTAAGCAGCAATGTGAAGATGGGCCTGGTGATGGCTCAATAGACATTGAGTGGCAAGAAAGTTGTAAAGGTTACTATGCCCACCTGGAAGTGCTCGATCAACTCAAACAGATAAGCCCAAAAGATTACCAAACTTACCGCAACAGATTAGTTAAAGAGATTGAATCGTTGGCTCCATCATCGAGTCGTTTTTATATGGCATCTATTGTAAAACGACAAATAGTTGAGCCCTAGGTTGGTGTTTGGATGCGCACTATAGAAGCTTACGAGTGCAGGCGTTCATCTAGCTGCACTTGCTTCTTCATCCCGACTTGTAGACGGCCCAAAAAACGTTGATAGAGCACCTGCTGGGATGACTAACGGGGTGCTTTGTATCAGAACCGGTAAAGCCACCGAGATCTATATCAAGGCCCCTACAGTAAAACCAAACGACCCTAATGCAGCGCCTGCGGTGTTCAATACCTTAGATGAGAACGAGGCGCAGTAGTTCGGCAAACCTTTAGTTGTTAATTGTGCCTGGCTTTATATATATTAAAAGACGATTTCTGCTTACCACGAGCGAATATACAGTGATGTAAAGTAATAAATTTAAGGATGAATTGATGCGTTTTATACACACAGCTGACTGGCATATTGGTCGATTATTTCAAAACGTCTCGTTACTTGACGACCAAATATTTGTTTTAAAACAGATTCAGCGCTATGCCCATGAGCACAAAGTCGATGCCTTGGTTATTGCTGGTGATATTTTTGATCGATCAGTCCCACCTGCGGAAGCTGTGGATGCGTTAAACGCGTTTCTTGCTGAGTTCAGAAAAGAGATGGCGATTCCCGTGATCATGATCTCTGGCAACCACGATAGTGCCAAGCGCCTTCGTTTTGGCGCCCAACATATGCAGCAGTCAGGATTGCATATTTTGGGTGATATTCGTGACGTGAGTACACCAGTGGTTGTAAAAACCTCCAGCGGCGACATTCATTTTTTTGGTATTCCTTACCATGATCCAGTTGAGGTGCGCGAAGCCTACGGGTGTGAAGTCAAAACCTACGACGAGGCGCACACTTATCTAGCCACGCTAGCAGCGCAAGCGCGAACGCCGGATACGCGGTCAGTTTTAATCAGTCATTGCTTTATCAATGGTGCCGAAGCTTGCGATTCAGAGCGCCGCTTGTCTGTGGGCGGGGCGGATAGTGTTTCCTATCAGCCACTGGAACCCTTTGACTATGTAGCGCTAGGCCACCTGCATGGTCCTCAGTATAAAGGTGCTGAGCACATTCGCTACTCGGGCTCCCCGCTGAAGTATTCCTTCTCCGAGCATAACCAGAAGAAAGGGGTAAATTTGGTTGAGCTAAATGGCAGCGGCGCGACCTGGCAGCACTTGGATCTGATACCCAAGCGGGACATGCGGGTTTTGGAAGGTAGCCTAGAAGACATTCTGAAAAAGGGGAAAACTGATCCCCACAAAGACGACTATATTTTTGCACGGTTAGCCGATACCCAGGACCTGCTTGAACCCATGGGGCAGCTACGTCAGGTATACCCCAACACTTTGGAGCTGGACCGAAAGAATTTTGCGGTATCCAGTGGCAGCCGTCTGGTAGCAGATGTGAGCAATAAGCGCAGTGAAGACCAAGTCTTTAAAGACTTTTTTACGCAGGTGATGAGTGAAGCCCTAACGGTCGAGCAGAACCAGCTTCTTATGGAAACCATTGAAGAGGCGCGCGCTGCCATGGAGGGCAAAGAATGAAGCTACATACGCTTGGTATAGCCGCGTTCGGCCCCTTTGCAGGTAATGAAGAAATTAACTTTTCCGACTTAGGCGAGAACCCGTTGTTTCTGATAGATGGCCCAACAGGAGCTGGCAAGTCTTCCATTCTTCATGCTATTTGTTACGCCCTATATGGCGAAACGACCGATGCAGATCGCAAAGATCTGGGGCTGCGTTGCGATCATGCCGAGTCAGACCTGCTAACCGAACTGTCATTGGAATTTAGTATTCGTGGGCAGCATTACCGGATTACCCGTGAACCGACACAAATGCGGCCGGCCAAACGGGGTGACGGTGAAACAGAGCATGTAGCTACCGCCCATTTACGCAAGGTGCTGGATGATGGCACCGAAGAGACGTTGGTACCTAAGAAAAAAACTGAGGCCGATACCAAGATCAAAGAGATCATCGGACTCTCTGCTGATCAGTTTCGCCAGGTAATGGTACTTCCCCAAGGGAGGTTCCGTGAGTTGCTGCTCGCCAAGTCGGATGATCGTCAGGAGATCCTATCTACCCTGTTTCAAACTGAAATCTATAAGCGCATCGAGCAGATCCTCAAAGACAAATCTGGAGATATTGAGCGGCAGTACAAAGCAATTGAATTGAGCAAGAAAGATGCACTCGTTGATGCTCACGTGGCTGATTGGAATGCGCTTATAGAAGGCGTCGAAAAGGCACTCGAAGTGCTTCAGCAACGCAAAGTAGCCAAAGAAAAGGCTGACGAGTTGAGGCAGGCAGAAGCCGCAACCGTGAAATCTGCGCAGGTCCTGCTTGATAGTTTTGATGCGCAGACCACAAAACAGGATGAACTGGGTAAACATCAGAGCCAAAGTGATTATGTCGATGCACAAAGGTTAAAAATAACGCGCGCAGAAAAATCGGCCAAGATCGCGCCAAAATGGCAAGCACTGCAAACTGTAGTGGCAGATATCGCAGTAAAGGACACCGACATTACCAACGCTAATGAGGCTAAAACGCTTGCCAAGCAACAGGTAGAAGACGCAACAGTGAGACTCGGTGAAGCCCAAAAAATGCACAACCAACGCGATCAACTGATGGCAAAAGAAACCCTGCTAAAGAGCTACCGTGCCACATTGGCTGGGTACGATAAAATTAAGGCAGCATCGTCCCGTGCGGTGTCGGCCCATAATGGCGCCGATACCCGAAAAGCTCAGTTGGTAGCACTGCTTGGCGATCTTGATACGGAAATTCTTGGCCATGTTGATGCTGAGAAACGGCTGGGCAATCTAGTCAGCCAAAAAGCAGAGTTCGTAAAGCAAGAGTTTGATGCTAAATATCGATTTGATAATCGGACAAAACTCGAAATAGCCTACACCGAGCTAAGTCGATTAAACGATGCCTCGGTGGTGGCAAAAAAGCGCTTCGATGATGCTACCGCAGCGACCAAAGAGGCGGAGAAAGACGCCGATCGCTTGGAGAAATTCTGGTTTACCAGTCAAGCGGCTGTATTGGCTGAGAAGCTGCAAGAAGGTGAACCCTGCCAAGTGTGCGGTAGTCTTGAGCACCCCAATCCGGCGATGTTTGAACATGATGCCGAGCAGATCAATCAAGACATGGTTGATGCGGCACGCAAGGCACAATCGGATTATTTGACGCTACGTACCGACGCGGATAAGAAGCTGGCAGACAGCAAAAGTGCAGTTGCAAACAAGCAGTCCGACATCAAAGAGTTGGAAGCCCAATTGGGTGAATACGCCGGGAGCACGGTAGCTGAATTGGAGCAGGCATATACCAAGCTGGTTGATCTTCTCATAGAGATCAGGGCCAACGAGAAAATGCTGGCCACCACCACCAATACAAAACAGCTAAAAGAAGAAAAACGCAAACCCCTGCAAGCAGAGCTGAAAGAACTGGATGATCAGTTGCTCGTGCTGATATCCGCCAAAGCGAAAGCCGGAAGTGAGTTGGAGGCAGCAGAAAAAGGCTTGCCTGAAGCGTACCGTAGTGGGCAGGTGCTGGAGCAAGCGATAACCGATACATCACATTCCATTGTCGAGATTGAAACGTCCTACAAAGCGGCTCAGGCCGCTCAGCAACATGCCCTGACGACTCATGCCGCTGCCGAATCTACTGTAACAAGCCTAAACACAGACCTAGAGAAGTTACAAATCCGCCTAGGCGAAAAGGAAAGTCAATGGGAGACGGCGCTGGTTGACAGCGATTTTGTAACTCAATCTGACTTTTCGGATGCTCACCTCGAAGTAAGCTCGCTGGAACAGCACCGAGAACACGTTCGCGATTATGACGACACCCTGCGTGATATAAAAGCGACTCTGGTTCTGATGGGTAAGCAGCTCAAAGGCAAGAAAAACCCAGATATGGCGTTGTTGCAGACCAACCAGCAAGTCGCTGACAGTGCTTTTAAAATAGCCGAAGACGCTTGGACCACAGCCAATAATCATTGTGAAATGCTTGCACGTACTCAGTTGAAGATTGAGAATCTGGATAAAAAGCAAAGCACAGTCAAGCGTCAATTCGAGGTGGTCGGAAAAATGGCTAAGGCAGCTTTGGGTAAGGGCAATGTCCGGGTCAGCCTAGAGCGCTTTGTGCTGGGCAACCTGTTGGATTCTGTGCTCAGCATAGCCAGTCAGAGACTGCATCTTATGAGCAAGGGCCAGTACCGTTTGGTCCGTCAGGATGAATCCAATCAAAAACGAAGCACCACTGCTGGCTTAGACCTCGCGATCGATGATGCATACAGTGGCAAGTCCCGGCCAGTGGCTACCCTGTCGGGCGGTGAATCTTTTATGGCCTCACTGGCACTGGCACTGGCGCTTTCCGATGTAGTGCAACAACGCTCTGGGGGTATTCAGTTGGATACCCTATTTGTGGATGAAGGTTTTGGCAGTCTTGATCAGGAATCACTGCAACTGGCCATCAATACCCTGGTAGAGCTGCAATCCAGCGGGCGCACCATAGGCATTATTTCCCATGTGTCGGAACTGAAAGAGCAGATGCCTCAGCGTATTGACGTTGTCAGAACCCGTACCGGCAGCACCGTGAAACTTGTGGCCGCATGAAACAGCTCAAAGCAGCTCAGTAATGTGCCTAGTAATGACTGCACTAACCACCTCAAAAGAGCGTTGCCGGGGTTAGCGAAGAATAGAATGCGCGGGAAAGGTTACTGCGCGCCGTTGAATAAAATGACAGTCTGGATATTAAGAAAGGGAATATTAAGATGCCTACAATTGTCACACAAGGGATGTCTCCCGATTATCAGGTCGCGACCGGATCGCACGATGCTGTCGAGCTAGGTGAACTGGATCGGAAGCAGGTTTTACAGCTTTTGCAGCAAGTCTCGTTCCTAGTCACACCCGAAGGAGACGATAAGCGCCCTCCGGCAGTGATTGAAGAGAATAATATTCCGGTAGCGGTTATTGGTGACGGTGACTAACACTAACCCACCGTTATACCTGCATTCTTACTTAGAATCTTGGGTATGTGATTCAGGGAGACTTGACTCCTACCACAACTAAGCAGTCTGCTAGGATGCTCGGTACATTTTGATTTTCTGTCATTATTGATCAGGGCAGATTTAAGTAAAGGATCTGCAATCTAGATTGCCTTTAACCTAGATCATAGTTTTCACGTATGGCGTATGCAAATAATCAAATGCTTGGCATGTTCGCTATGTGTTGACAGGACACCATGGCAAATACAGATTAATTAACACAGAAAACCTTTTCAAAACGGGACTATTTAAAAGGTGAAAGCATATGAGTATCGAAGTAAATTATTCAAACGGAAAGTTGCATCTTGTAATGACCAATGGCCAGAGGACTTATGATATATGCTCAACAGATAACGTACATGAATTAGGTGAAATGCTAACACTTCTTTCCAAATATCCGCTTGTAAATAGATTAAAGAAAATGGCGGAAGACCCTATATACCATTCTGGAATATACAAGAAAAAATGGCTAGATCACGTTGAATTTGAAATAAGTAAATACTTTGAAGATGGAGGAAATTTAGAAGACCTTCCGTCATTTATTTCCGATAATCTATCAATACTCATAACTATTGGTGGTGGTGACGAAAGTGCTTTTCATTCTCTAAGCTATAAAAAATCAAAAAAGTATGTTGGAAATAATAAAAATCCTGGCTCATTAAAGGAATTTAGAAAATGGCTCGCCATGGAAAACTTTCGAATGTTCCACATGGGTGACAGCGATTATAAAAAACTTATCCAATATATTTCCAAGATAAAAAAAGACGTCAATTACGAATATTTAGGTAGATGGCAGCAGCCCAAGCACTATTTTCAGTATTATGCAGAAAAAATAGTTAAGGAGTCTTCTTTTTTAAATAAAAACAAATCGATAAAGCCTGTAGATGACGATATTCTTTCGCTTTCGGGATTCTACAAGAAAGTGCCAATTAACGAGTTGTTTAATGATGCTTATCTGGAGGTGTTTAATGAAGAGTATGGGACTTCGGAATTGGAAACGAACAGATTACTATCAACAATATTTGGAACAGTAAAAAAACATTTTGATAACTTTGAATGCTGTTGCTACTTTCCCTTTCCATCTTCATTTGATGACACTAATTATGATGGTCATATTCATACAGAGTTACTGAAAATATCGAACGAAACTAGATATTATTTGTTCTCTGGCATAAACAAAAAAACGGGGCGTTGCGAAGCCCTTTGCTACTGGGTGTTTGTAAGGTGGGACTGAAATTTATTAGATGGAACAATGTGCACTTCTTTGTATCAGTATTTTTTCAGAACGCCATGCTTATGTGGCTTCACAGTGTATTATTGGACCTTTTGCAATTAATAAATGAGGTAGTAATTGCCATAGCTAGGATGGCGGTTAGTGAGCCAAACAATATATCTCAGACTTAACGGTTGGGCGTATGCTCGTCGATGCGGCTTGGAAAGCGCGAGCATTTTTGTATCGACTGGCAGGATATATTGGCGAATGCAATTTAAGCAATAAAGAAAGCCTTTTCAAAACGGGTATATTTAAAAGGTGAAATATTATGAGTATCAAAGTAAATTATTCTAACGGAAAGTTGTGCCTTGCTATGACGGATGAACTTGACAATTCGTATGATATATATTCTACAGATGACTTAGGTAAT